>Ga0256405_10001354_pt1 | contig 67495 bp, 46 predicted proteins | sample RumenRJG_02DNA_FD_189096 | JGI IMG/M metagenome (GOLD analysis project Ga0256405, IMG submission 189096) | Bovine rumen microbial communities from Lethbridge, Alberta, Canada - RJG_02 | ecosystem: Host-associated > Mammals > Digestive system > Stomach > Rumen | place: Canada: Alberta... | reverse complement strand
TAGTTCCAAGGCACAACAGCGTGTAGCACGCCAGCGTGCGGTTTTGTCCACTGAAGCACGACATAAAGCTGTTTTTTATAAGCAGATTTTTCCTGTTGAGAGAGCCTTTGATGTAGCTAAATGATTTGGTCAGCGGGGGTAAGTCCATTATTAGGATGCAAAATGCAATGATATGTAAGATAAAAAAACAGCGATAGGGAGAGGTTCAGATGGACAAAAACACTCTGTTGTGCAGCCGCATAAGCGGCTGAAAGAATAGTTCCAAGGCACAACAGCGTGTAGCACGCCAGCGTGCGGTTTTGTCCACTGAAACACGACATAAAGCTGTTTTTTTATAAGCAGATTTTTCCTGTTGAGAGAGCCTTTAATGTAGCTAAATGATTTGGTCAGCGGGGGTAAATCCGTTATTAGGATGCAAAATGCAACGATATGTAAGATAAAAAAACAGCGATAGGGAGAGGTTCAGATGGACAAAAACACTCTGTTGTGCAGCCGCATAAGCGGCTGAAAGAATAGTTCCAAGGCACAACAGAGTGTAGCACGCCAGCGTGCGGTTTTGTCCATTGAAACACGACATAAAGCTGTTTTTTTATAAGCAGATTTTTCCTGTTAAGAGAGCCTTTAATGTAGTTAAATGATTTGGCCCTCTTTTGCTTTTGCATAGAGGTTCACACAAAACGTTTAATTCGCTACAATAAAATATTATGAAAGCCATTGAATTAGAAAAAGCATACAATCCAAAAGATTTTGAAGACAGAATTTATAACGAATGGGACAAGGGCAATTATTTTAAGCCTGCAAGCGATGAGGCATCCCCGATCCACGCTGAATATGTAAAAAAATGCAGCTGTAAAGACTGCTCTGGTAAAACCGGAACTTATACCGTGGTAATCCCTCCGCCGAACGTAACTGGCGTTCTCCACATGGGACACGGTTTGAATAATACATTACAGGACATCGTTGTCCGCTATCATCGTATGAAGGGTGACAACACTCTCTGGGTAACTGGTACAGACCACGCCGGAATTGCTACTCAGAACGTAGTTGAACGCCAGCTCAAAAAAGAAGGCAAGACCCGCAACGACCTTGGTCGCGAAAAGTTCATTGAACGCACCTGGGAAGTAAAAAATGCTCATCACGACATTATCGTAAAGCAGCAGAGAAAGCTCGGTAACTCAACAGACTGGGACAGAGAGCGCTTTACTTATGACGAAGGTCTTTCTTTTGCAGTTCGCGATGTTTTCGTAACTCTCTATGAACGAGGACTTATGTACAAAGGTCAGCGGCTTGTAAACTGGTGTCCTCGCTGTGGTACTGCTCTTGCTGATGACGAAGTAGACCATGAAGATACACAGGGTGCAATGTATCACCTTTACTACGAATACGCAGACGGTTCTGGAAAAATCGAAGTTGCTACAACCCGTCCGGAAACCTTCTTTGGTGATACTGCCGTTGCCGTAAATCCTACAGACGAACGCTATACTTCAATCGTCGGAAAGAAACTTAAGCTTCCTATTACAGGAAAAGAAATTCCGATCATTGCAGATGATTATGTAGATAAAGAATTTGGAACAGGTATGGTAAAGATTACTCCTGCTCATGACCCTAACGACTGGGAAGTAGGTAAGAGACACAATCTTGAAGTAATCAATCTTTTAACTCCAGACGGAAAGTTGAACGAAAATGTTCCTGAAAAATACCGCGGACTCAAACCTGAACAGGCTCGTGCTCTTGTAATCGAAGATTTAACTGCCCTCGGTTTGTTCAAGGGTGAAGAAAAAATGGTTCACTCAGTAGGTCACTGTTATCGCTGTAAGACAGTTGTTGAACCATATTTGAGCTACCAGTGGTTCGTAAAAATGAAGCCAATGGCAGACAAGGCCCTTGCCGCATGGAAAAACGGTGAAATTCAGTTCTTCCCTAAAAAATGGGAAAATACATACGAACACTGGCTTACAAACATCCGCGACTGGTGTGTAAGCCGCCAGATCTGGTGGGGACACCGTATACCTGTATGGTACTGCCAAGAATGTGGCGAAATGATTGTCAGCCGTACAGACCCAACAGAATGTCCAAATTGTCACGCTAAGGCTGACAAGCTCAAGCAGGATCCGGATGTTCTTGATACATGGTTCTCTTCTTGGCTCTGGCCTTTCTCTACTCTCGGTTGGCCGGAAGAAACAGAAGATCTTAAACGCTTCTTCCCAACTAGTGCTCTCGTTACTGCTTACGACATTATCTTCTTCTGGGTTAGCCGCATGATTATGGCTAGTCTTGAATTTACAGGAAAGGCTCCTTTCCACGATATCTATATTCACGGACTTGTTCGCGATAAGCAGGGCCGCAAGATGAGTAAATCTCTCGGTAACGGAATTGACCCTCTTGAAATCATTGATTTGTATGGTTCCGACGCCCTTAAGTTTACTTTGAGCTTTATGTGTGCTCAGGGACAGGATATTCTTATCGATAAGGATTCATTCAAGCTTGGAAGCCGCTTCTGTAACAAAGTATGGAACGCAAGTCGCTACATTCTCGGAAATCTTGAAGGACGCTCTTTAATTCCTGTAACTGATGCTGATCTTACAGAACTTGATAAATGGATTTATGCCCGCCTGAACGCTGCCGTAAAGGCAAACCGCGAAGCTCTTGAAAGCTACCGCTACAACGATGCTGCCTCAAGCCTCATGGAATTCTTCTGGAATGAATTCTGTGACTGGTATGTTGAAGCAACAAAACTAAGCTTCTGGCACGGCGATGAACATGAAAAGGACCGTGCAGTTTCTGTACTCCTTAATGTTCTTGAAGAATCACTCAGACTTCTTCATCCGTTTATTCCGTTTGTTACAGAAGAGATCTATTCAAAATTGCCGCTTGCTGAAATCGTTGGTAACCGTAAGGTTTCGACAAGCTCAACCAACGGGGAAGGGCAGAAGATTCTCTGCAATTCAGAATACAACGCAATGCTTATCAACGCACCGTTCCCAGAAGTTACTGCTGAACGCGATAACGCAACTGTTCAGGCTCGCTTTGACGCTCTCAAAGACCTTATCGGTCAGGTTCGTGCTTTGCGTGCAGAATGCGGTATCGATCCTGCAAACAAGATCAATATTGCAATTCTTATTTCTAAGGGCAGCGAAGCGGAAGTTTGCCGCGAAAAAGTTGATATGATTAAGCTTTTAGCCGGTGTTGCAAACGTAGAATTTGTTGACGCAAAACCTGCAAGCTCAGTTGGTACAGTCGGCAAAGGCTTTGAAGCGTTCATCCTCGTTGACGGCTCTATCAATAAAGATGCCCTCATTGCCCGCTTTAAGAAAGAAATCGAAACGGAAACAGGCTGGGTAAAACGAAGCGAAGCTAAGCTCAGCGGAAGCTTTGCTCAGCACGCACCTGCAGATGTTGTTCAGGCTGAACGGGATAAGATGGAAGAATCAAAGCGCAAAATTGAAAAGCTTCAGTCTTATGTAAATTCGCTTTAAATTAAAAAGCATGTTATTATTTATAAGGTAATATTCAAACTTTGTTGTAAGGTCAGAGGGATATTCTTTCTACAAGGAGCATAGATCATGGGGAAATATGAGATGCGTACAGAAAAGCCGGAAAAAATGGATTCTGCACATATGCTTCAACTTAAGAATATCTTTCTGGCACCTTATATGCAGCTTGCAACTGAACTAATTGGTAAAGCTCGTCATGCAGGCGGTAATATGTTTCGCCATCAGATGGATACATTGGCAATTCTTATCGATTATGGTTACATTGATTCTGTAATGCTTAAGGCAAGCGTCTGTCATGATGTAATAGAAGATATTCCGGGCTTTGATCAGGAAAGAATCGTTTCAATTGATTCAGATGGCGAGGCTGTTCGTGAACTTGTTCTGGAGGTGTCAAAACATGAAGGCGAGCATAAGGCGGATTTTCTTCAAAGAATACTTACCGCCGGTTCGCCAAAGGCTAAAGTGCTGAAATGTGCCGACAGAATCAGTAATATGATCAGTCTTGGATATGTTACTGACTGCAAATTTATTGAACGCTATTGTGATGAAACTGAATATTACATTTTGCCTATAGCTCTTGAAGTCGATTATAATATGTATCAGGAGCTTATAAATCTTATCATAACGCGCAGAAAATATCTTGAGGATTCGGGATATATTGATTCAAAAAAAAATAGTGTATAAAGGAGTAGAGTTATGAAAGTAAATTTTGGTGTTCAGACATTTATGTATCCAATGCCTGTTCTTATTATTGCATCTTATGGTTCTGACGGAACTCCTGATGCAATGAATGCCGCTTGGGGTGGAATTCACGATACGAATCAAATTGGTATATGTCTTAGTCCTGAACATAAAACTGTAAAAAATATCCTTGACCGTAAAGCCTTTACTGTTAGCATGGCAAATGCAGATCACGTTGCTGCATGTGATTATGTTGGAATTGTTTCGGCGAATAAAGAGCCTGAAAAACTTAAGAAGGCTGGATTTACGGTTTCAAAAAGCGTCAATATTGATGCTCCTGTGATAAATGAACTGCCGATGGCATTGGAATGCAAGCTTGTAAGCTATGATGAAGATTCCGGTTATATGGTTGCAGATATTGTAAACATTCTTGCAGAGGAAGATATTCTTACTGACGGAAAAATTGATCCTCAGAAACTTAAGCCTGTTACTTATGATCCTGTTAATCATAAATATATTCAGCTTGGACAGGTAGTTGGAACTGCATTCCAGGACGGCAAGGCTCTTAAATAATTTGCTCTTTCTAAAGGATTGTAATTCATCATGTAAAAATGTTAAACTTTTACTATGAGTTATGGTTTTTATAGAGTGGCATGTGTTTCTCCTGAACTAAGAGTTTGCGATTGCCCGTTCAATGCTGAAAAGATAATTGATTCGATACGTCAGGCTGCTGCAGAAGGTGCTTCTGTCATTGTTTTCCCTGAACTTTGTATAACAGGTTATACGTGTGGAGATCTTTTTCTTCAAACGGGATTGCAGAAATCTGCAATAGCAGCTCTTGAAGGCATCGCAAAAAAAACTTCTTCATATTCATCATTGATTCTGGTAGGACTGCCGCTTGCCGTTGATAACGCTCTATATAATTGTGCGGCGGTAATTAAGGATGGTAAGGTTCTTGCCGTAATTCCGAAATCTTTTATTCCGAATTACGGTGAATTCTACGAAAGACGCTATTTTGCGCCTGCTTCCGAATGCAGCAAAAAAGAAATATTTCTTTCCGAAAAAAATCCGTGCGTGCCTTTTGGTACGGACATACTTATAGAAGACAGCAATAATTCTGGATTTGTTTTAGGTGTTGAGCTTTGCGAGGATCTATGGGTTCCGTTACCTCCTTCTACAGGAGCAGCTCTTGCTGGTGCTACTTTAATTGCAAACCTAAGTGGTTCCAATGAAATTATCGGCAAGGCGGATTACCGTCGTTCTCTTGTAAAAATGCACTCAGCAAATACCGTTTCTGTCTATATGTATGCGAATGCCGGCCACGATGAATCTACGCAGGATGTCGTTTACAGCGGGCATAGTATTATTGCGGAAAACGGAAGCATTCTTTCGCAGTCAGAGCTTTTTTTTAACGGAATAATTTATGCGGACGTTGATGTGGAACGCATCCTTCAGGAACGAAGGCGTATGGTTACATATTCACAATGCAGTGCTGAAAATGTTGGCATTTATAGAAAAATACCAGTAGATATAAAGGAGAAAACTCTCAGACCGGATTCCCTTCGCCGATATATTGATCCGCATCCCTTTGTTCCTTCTTCAAAATCAGAGCGTTCTGAACGTTGTTCGGCCGTAGTTCAGCTGCAGGCGGAAGGTCTTGCAAAAAGATTGCGCCACATTCATTGTCAATCTGCTGTTATCGGTCTTTCGGGAGGGCTTGATTCAACGCTTGCGCTGCTGGTTACTTGCCGGGCTTTTGATCTTTGCGGTATCTCGCGCTCCTATATCACGGCAGTTACAATGCCTTGTTTTGGAACGACGGATAGGACGTACAACAATGCCTGTCTGCTTGCAAAAACTTCTGGTGTTAGCTTAAGAGAAATACACATTGCAGAAAGCGTCCGCCGTCATTTTGCTGATATCGGGCAGGATGAAAGCGTTCATGATGTAACTTACGAAAATTGTCAGGCGCGCGAACGAACTCAGGTTCTTATGGATCTTGCAAATAAAACAAATGGAATCGTGATTGGAACAGGCGATTTAAGTGAACTTGCTCTGGGCTGGTGTACTTATAACGGTGATCAGATGAGCATGTACGGCGTAAATTCTTCTGTACCAAAAACTCTTGTGCGTCATCTTGTTGCCTGGTTTGCAGATGAAGCTGATTCTTCTCTTGCTGATGTTCTCCGCGATATTTTGGACACTCCTGTAAGCCCGGAACTTTTGCCTCCTGAAAACGGTAAGATTGCGCAAAAAACAGAGGATCTTGTAGGTCCCTATGAATTACATGATTTTTTCCTTTATTATCTTTTAAGGTTCGGGTTTAACCCGGAAAAAATCCTGTTTTTGGCCGATGCCGCAGATCTTCCTTTTGATCATAATTTTAAGTTGAAATGGCTTCGTACATTCTACCGCCGTTTCTTTATGCAGCAGTTCAAGCGTAGCTGTATGCCTGACGGTGCAAAAGTGGGAACCGTAAATCTTTCTCCTCGTGGTGATTGGCGTATGCCTAGTGATGCCAGTGCAACCGTATGGCTTGAAGAAATTGACAGATTAAAATAAAGGAATCTAATATCGTATGCTCAGTTACTTGCACAGCTTTCATGCCGGAAATCATGCAGATATTCTAAAGCATGTTACGCTTTTATATACACTTTTATATTTTAATAAAAAAGATAAGCCTTATACTGTCTTTGATACGCATTCAGGGCGCGGTCTGTATGATCTTCAAAGCGAGTCAGCATTAAAAACTGGAGAAGCACAGAATGGAATCTGCCGGCTTTTGCAGGATTTTGAAAGTCAGAAAAGACGCCTGGATGGACTTGTTCCATATATTGATTTTGTAAAGGACTCATTAAAAAAAGGTTTTTATCCCGGAAGTCCGGCAATAGAAAAATCTTTCATAAATGAAAAAGGAATTTTATTCTTGACAGAACTTCATAAGACGGAATATGAAATGCTTCTTTCTTCTATGAAATCCTTGGTTTGCAGAAAAGTTACCGTTCATGTTGAAAATAAGGATGGATTCGCTTTTCTCTCGGGTAACACCCCGCCGGCGATTAAGCGCGGCCTTGTTTTATGTGATCCAAGTTATGAAGAAGAAGGGGATTATTTCCGTGCGGCAGAGGTTCTTTCTTCAGTTCATAAAAAGTGGAGCGGAGCGACCATTCTTCTGTGGTATCCGCTGCTTGCAAACCGTGCGGAGCAAATCGAAAACATGAAACGGTCTGTTCTTGCCACAGTAAAGAATCGTGATTCTCATACAGAAGTTTTGGATGCTGCGCTTTTGGTTGACAGCCCGGAAAGTCATGTAGAAACCAGTCTTTCTGAATCTATCGGAAATTCCCGTCCGAGGCTTTATGGAAGCGGCATGTTTGCTGTAAATCCATGCTGGGGTTTAGATGAACATTTAAAATCTGTACTTCCATATCTTTCTGAACTGTTGGGACGGGAAGGTAACGGTGGTTTTTCTGTGTCTATGCTGTAAATGAATAGTGTACTTAATAATAGAATCTTGCACCTATATTTACAGGTAATTTTACAGCATAATCCAGTTTGTCCGAAAGCCGAGTTTCCGACTGGATTCCAATTTGCACGAATGGCTCTAGAAATCCATCGTAAAGAATCCAGCTGAATCCAAATACTGCACGAGGGGCGAAGTATATTGCGAAGAAATCGCTTCCCAATGATGTTCCTGCAAGGGTTCCCGGCCCGGCAAAGAAAGTACAGTTGCTGCTTATGAGCGGTCGTAGTATCCAATAATCGGCTGTAAAATAAAATTCAAAGGAATTCTGTAGTTTGTCAAAATCAGTGCAGAACGCAAAGACTATAGGATAATTGTCATTTTTTATTGTGCATGCAATTCCTGTTGGAAAAAATTTTTCGTTTCTGACGGTTGAAAAGCCGAATGAGGAATCTGTCTGGGCTCCGATGCCCATGGAAAAAATCGAGAATGGAAAAAATACAAAAACTACAGCGGCAAAAATGCGTTTGCAAAAACTCATGACATGATTATATCGAAAAAGTTTTTTATTAACTAGTTTTTTAATGTTAATTCATGCAGTGATGTCAGTCCGTCCAGGTAAATCATTTTTGGGAATGTTTATAATGGAATAGAGTGAAGTAAGGAAAAATTTCTTTCATAGCGTTTTATCGAATCTTGTCGAAATGCTCATTCTTTGTTGAACCTATTTAATAAAAATTGATAATCTTCTATAATGATTAAAAATATAGAAAATCGAATAGGAATCTAATTATGTCATTGTACGAAGATTTGAAATGGCGCGGTCTTATAAAAGACGTTGCCGGTGAAGAAACTGAGCTTGCAAAAATTTTGGACGGAAAGCCGTTCAGCTTTTATTGGGGAACTGACCCTACGGCAGACAGCCTTCATATCGGGCATTATTCATCTCTTTGTATGGCAAAGCGTCTTGCACAGGCTGGTCATCATCCTGTTTTACTATGTGGTGGTGCTACAGGCCGCATTGGTGATCCCCGCCCGACGGCTGAACGCGAAATTATTTCTGAAGAAACAGTGAATAAGAATATAAAAGGGCTTCAAGCTCAGGTTTCTAAAATTGTTCCGCAGGCAGAGGTTGTTGATAATTATGATTGGCTCAAAGGGTACTCATTCTTAAATTTTCTTCGTGATGTTGGTAAATATATCAATGTAAACTATATGCTCGCAAAGGATATTATACAGCGCCGTCTTGAAACAGGAATCACTTATGCGGAATTTTCATACATGCTCATGCAGGGTTATGATTTCGTTCATCTCTTTCAGGAAAAGAACTGTATCATGGAAGTTGCAGGAAGCGATCAGTGGGGAAATATTACTACAGGTGTTGATCTTATCCGGAAAATGTTGGATAAGCAGGCTTACGCTTTTACAATGCCGTTGATCCTTGATGCGACAGGAAAGAAATTCGGTAAATCTGAAGGAAATGCGCTCTGGCTTGATATAAATAAGACTTCAGCTTACGAAATATATCAGTATCTTATTAATTCTGATGATTCCAAAGTTCTTGAATATCTCAAGGTTTTCACGTTCCTTTCAAAAGAAGAAATTGAAAAGGTATATGCGGAACAGACAGAACATCCGGAAACTCGTATTGCTCAAAAAACGCTTGCATGGGAGGTTGTAAAAGATCTTCATGGCAAGGAAGAGGCGGACAATGCTGTTCTTATCAGCCAGAAGCTCTTTGCAGGAGATTTTAAAGGGCTTTCTGTAAAAGATATCTTAAGCGGAATGAAAGGAGTTCCGTCTTTTGATTTTACCGAAGAGGCTCCTCTTATAGATGTGCTTGTAAATAACAAGATTGCTTCAAGTCGCCGTGAAGCACGGGAATTTATAACTGGAAAGGCTGTTTCCATAAATGGCGATGTTATGACTGATGAGAATGCGGTGATTACAAAATCAATGGCTATTGAAGGTCAGATTATTATAATCCGCCGTGGAAAGAAGAAGTACTTTATAGGCAAGGTAAACTAGATTTTTTAATTTTAGATGAAAAATGCCGTATGATTCTTTATGAGTCATGCGGCATTTTTTTTCATTGAGGGGGGTAGTAAAAACCCTCAAAACGGCGAAGTCAAGGCTTTAAGCGTTAGCGTGCCTTGACTCGACGTATTGCGAGTGTATGATTATATCAGATACTCGCAAAACGACAGAGCCAAGACTCTAAGCGAAAGTGAGCGTTGAACAGACGTATTGGTTTACTTTTAAATTTATTTAAAAAAATTAAAAACGGGTGTAGAATTATACAAAGGTTTTATTATGTTGAAGAAGATAAAGCGTTTTTTAGGTTTAGGAGAATTTTCTCCTTATGTTAGGAGTTTTTTTGAATTAACAAACGCCAGATCCGGGATTTTTCTTTCCTGTGTTGTAACTATACTAGAACTTTGGATGCTTTTGAGTGTACTTCAAATGGTTGTGACAGGTGATTCGAGTCGTACTTCTGAATGGATCATTACGCATTGTATATCATATCTTGCTCTGATTTTTGCATCTGCCTTAATGTTCTTAAATTCGTATCTTGTCATTAAGAAAAAGAAATTTCATAAAAAGTTATCTGATGCAATAAATATTTTCTATTCTGTAGTCTGCATGGGATTTGGTGTTTATATTTCATTTCTTGATTACATAAAGGGCGAACAGTTTGTTACCCTTATTACAATGACAATTTTTGCATTCTGTTTTCTTGTTTGGCGTCCGTTGTATACAATTCTGTTCCTTACTTCCTCGTATGCTTTTTTTTATACTGCGTGCAACAGTGTAGTGACTGCAACCTATGCTACCAAAGTAAATCTTTTTATAGTCTGGCTTGCTGTTCTTATTGCTGCACTTAATGCTTATCAGCAGAAAATGAGCGAGGCATTAAAGGAAAAACGTCTTGAGGACGCAAATGAAATTCTTAAACGTCTTTCTATAAGCGATGAAATAACAGGAATTGCGAACATGAATCATTTTATTTCGCGTTCGATTGAACTTCTTCATGATCGTTCTGTTGATTTAAGCAGGATGATTTTTCTTTTTCTTGATATTGAGCATTTCAAAAATTACAATGAAAAATACGGATTTACACATGGAAATGGACTTCTTCGCGCTGTTGCCCAGGCTATAGAAAAAGCATTCCCGGGAGGGCTTGTTGCTCGTTTTTCAAATGACAATTTTGTCGTCCTTGTGGAAGATGAAAATATAACTAAAAAACTCATGTCCGTTGAAAGTCTTGTAAACAATGCAGACAGTGAAATAAAGATGAAGCTTAAGACAGGTGCATACAGGCCAGGAAACAGAGATATTCTCCCCGTAATTGCGTGTGATTATGCCCGCTATGCCTGCAAGACAATTAAAAAAAATTACGTTAGAAATTTTTGTGTTTATTCTTCAGAAATGGACCTTGATTTTCACAGAAAGCAATACATCATAAACAATATTGACCGCGCAATTGAAAATAAATACATACATGTTTACTATCAGCCGGTAATAAATTCTGCAACTGGGCTTCTTTGCGGTGTGGAAGCTCTTGCAAGATGGAATGATCCTCAGTTCGGATTTCTCCTACCGTCCGTTTTTATAAATACGCTTGAAGAGTACAGGCAGATTCATAAGATGGATATGTACATGCTTGAACAGGTTTGCCGTGATTTTGTTGAATTGCGTGAATGTAACATAAAAGCTGTTCCTGTTTCAATAAATTTTTCCCGCCTTGATTTTGAAGTCTTTGATCTTGCGGCAGAAGTTGAGCTCATGCTGAAAAAATATGATGTGGATAAAAAATTAATTCATGTTGAGATTACAGAAAGCGCCATTACGGAGGATGATAAAGTCCTTCAGTATGCAATGGAAAAATTCCGCAGTTCTGGTTATGCTCTTTGGCTGGACGATTTTGGTTCCTGTTATTCAGGACTAAATGTTCTTAAGGAATACGATTTTGATGTTATGAAAATTGACATGAAATTCCTTCAGAATTTTGGGTCAAATGAAAAGTCAAAAGTTATTTTAAGAAATATTGTAAAACTTGCAAAAGAAATCGGAATGCAGACTCTTACAGAAGGCGTTGAGACCGAAGAAGCAAGTGAGTTCCTTAAAGAAATCGGCTGTGAAAAACTTCAAGGTTATCTATTTGGAAAACCAATGCCACGGGAAGAGATTTACTACAAAATTCAATCGGGAGAGTATACGATTGAAGAAAGTTGATCTTTATTTTTTTGAAATAAGAGATTTAATCCTGCTAAATAATTTTTTTATAAGTTTAAACAGACGTCTAAAAAAAGAAGGATTCTTTAGATTTTCAAGACGCCTGTAACCTTCCAAAAGTTCTTCCTTTGTAAATTCTTTTCGCTGATTGTTTTCTTCAAGCTCAAGTTCAAGTTCTTCTACATCAGAAATATTGCTTAGTATGACTGCATTTATATTTGTCCAACCAAGCTGCTTTGCGGCCTGCAGACGACGTTCACCTGCAATAAGTTCGTATTTTTCGTTGAGGGTTATTGGATTTAAAAGACCATAAGTCCTAAGGCTGTTTTTCAAGGCTTCAAGATCACCTAGATCGTGGCGGACTCTTTTTTTTATTTTTATGTCTTTTAAATTTACTAACATCTTATACGCTGTTCCTATTCCATAAGATAGTTGTAGTCAGGCAGTTTTCCATCGGATTCTTCCTGAACATTAGACTCTTCTTTCTTGCTTGACTTTACTTCAATTCCGTTCAGGAAGTCAAGATTTAATTTTATAGGTGAAGATTCAAAAGTTGTCATACTTCTTGCTCCTGACTGATACATTTCGTTTTTCAATCTTGAAATTGCCAATGCCGCAGAATTGGATGTCTTTCCACCATGAACATGACATATGTCCGTTGGCTGTGTTCCTTCAAGAATCCATTGAGTTGTAACATGCTTTCCACAGGCTTCTGTTGCAATCTTACCGCTTACAGAACATACTGTGACCTGAATTACGCCTTCTGCTGGGCGGGTAAAATCCTTCGCAGGAAGACCGCGGTGAATTTCGCGCATATAGTCACCCCATGCAAAACCTGCTAATGTTGCACCTGTAATTTTAAGTCCAAGCGACTGTCCTGGCTTATCAAATCCGAACCAGAATGCAGCTGTGTTATAAGGTGTAAATCCTACAGTCCATGCATCGGCCCAGTTCTGTGTAGTACCGGTTTTTCCGCCGGCGTGAATAGAATATTTCTGTCCGCTTTCTGTCTTGTAATCGAACTTCCAGCTTTGGGCACTTAAAGTACCCGGACCGTTTACGGTATTTTCAAGCATTTTTGACATTACAAATGCTGTCTGTGGAGTTATTACCTGAATTGCTTCTCCCTTTGCAAGTTGAGCCTGACGTATATCCCGTTCAGGGTTCATTATAATATTTCCGTTCTTATCTTCTACAGTTCGTATTGCCATTGGGGTAATTTCTTTTCCTCCGCTGGCAATGATACTGAATGCTCGTGCCATTTCTATAGGGCGAACAGAACATACTCCCAATCCAAGAGGGTAACCGGGCACAAACGCACGTGATGGCAGTTCCTCTTTTGAAATTCCAAGAAGCGAAACTGCTCTGTTGATTGCAGAATAGAATCCGATTCCGTCAAGGACTTTGAGAGAAGGTACGTTCATTGAGCGGCAAAGGGCATACCATACTTCTACGTCCCCCTCCCATTCACCCTTAAAGTTAAGCGGAATATAAGGCTTTCCGTCTGCAGTATGGAATACTACCGGCGTATCTGAAATAGGTGTTACAGGTGTAAATTTTCTGGATTCAATTGCTTCTGTATAGTAAAGAGGTTTGAATGTTGACCCCGGCTGAACGCGTGCCTGAACTGCTCGTATAAACTGGTTTTCTTGATCGTATTTTGAACCACCTACAAGTGCTGTTATATAACCTGTATCGTTTTCAAGGGAAATCATCGTTCCTTCGATTGTAGTCTTTTCGTTCTCTTTCTTTGTTTCTGCGTTTGCTCTGTTGATTATGCTTACTTTCAGTGAGTCAACGCCTGTCATCATTGTCATTACGTCAAGAATTGGGTTTACCTGATTCATATACATTGAATTTGCCAGATTCTCAGTTCTTTGTTCGCTTACCTTGAGTGACGGAATATTAAATACAAGTGAAAGCAGTTCTGTCATAGGAATGTATGTTGTAAACGCCATGCCGGATCTTGAACTGTGCTCAGCCTGGTAGCGCTCGTTAGCAATACGGATGTATTTTTCCATTATGCGCTGAGCCTGGGCCTGATGCTTAAGGTTGAGTGTTGTGTTTACTGTAAATCCGCTGGTATAGATGTTCTGGGAACCGTAGATCATTCCACCAAGTTCTCGGCGCACGTATTCGCTGAACCAAGGAGCCTTGTCATCACGGATCATATATGCAGAAGAACTAGTCCTTGTGTAGTCAAAATCGCTCCAGAATTCGTTAAACGAATCTTCGGCATAAGCCTTTGAAAGGTAACCTGCTTTAACCATTGAATCCAAGACATCTTTCTGTCTATCCATTGCACGGTTCGGATGATCAAATGGATTGTAGAATGCCGGGTTAGAGAGCTGAATTACAAGAATGGCTGCTTCAGCAGGAGTTATCTCTTCTGCAGAATGACCAAAGTAGTATTTTGAAGCGGCATTTACACCGTAAGTTCCGCCGCCAAAATAAATTTTATTCAGGTAAAGTTCAAGAATTTCGTTCTTGGAAAGATGGCGTTCCATCTGAACAGCCCACCAGAGTTCCTTTATCTTACGCATTATTGACATTTCTGTTCGGTCGCAGTACATGGTTCCAGCAATCTGCTGAGTAAGTGTAGAACCGCCTCCAAGTGATTTGCCTGTAAGCTTTCCTACTACGGCACGCATTACAGCCTTAAAACTGAATCCGTGATGTGAATAAAAAATTCTGTCTTCACGTGTAAGAAGAGCGTCAAGCATGTGCTGTGGAAGCCTGTTAAGACTTATGATTTCTCTTTTTTCGTCCGAGGCGAATTCTGTAATAAGCTCGCCATTTATATCAAGGAGCTTTGTCGGAAGTGCAGTGTCAAAGGATGTAATATATTCTGTATTTTTTATGTTCTGTGTTTCTGATATGCCGAAGCCCAGCATGCTGCCTGTTACAATCGCAGTAAAGAATAAAAGACTGAACCATAGGACTGTAGATTTCTTTATTGTATTCATTCTAATAGAGTATGAAATTTGCCGTATTTTGTCAATTTTCTTCAATATATGCAAAAAAAAATTGAAAGAATTTTTTTGAAAAAAAAGGCGCTGCTTTGTGCAGCGCCATGCCCATCAGGCAACCGGGAACACGGGTGGGAGGGGAAAATGTTCCCGGTATTATTATTATCGCCCTATGTACGAAAAAACTTTAGTGTTTTTTTCATTTTATGTAAAAAAAGACTTATTCTTATTATGGAGTAATTTCAAATAATGCTTACTCGTCGGATATCTCAAGGTCGATTGTAAGGTTTGCTTTGTATGATTTTCCGTTCTGAATTTCTAATAAGCGGGTCATTTCATATCCACCTATAAGGAAGCGTATTTTGTGTTCTCCTTCAGAAATAGGAATTTCCTTGTTAGTCGTGAAAAAAGGCTGTTCGTCCAGAAAGATTTTTGTTCCGTCCGGTGCAGAAACCGTTATTGTCGGTTCCGAACTTTTTAGCGTAAGGTTCACTTCTGTGGTTTTTGCACGTTCAATCATTACAGATCTGACTTCGTTCCTGTATTCAGAATTCTGAACGGAAAGCGTGCGTATTCCAGGAGTAAGAAGGATTTTTCCGTCTTTAAGATTGACTGGAGCATCATCAATAAAAATTTCGCTGCTTACATTTTCTCCCTGAAGATTTTTTACGGAAAGTTTTAGAGTCCCTTTGTTTTTTAGAATTGGTTTTGCGCTTACATTAAGTACTGAATCATAGACTTCGTCGGGAACACCTTTCATTGCAGGCTGAAAACGCAGAAATACGAATCCTCTGGTGGTATCAGGAATTGTATTCATACTGGAAATATATCCATCGTCAGTTGAAGATTTGAAATTTTCTGTGAGCGGAATCTGAAGGATCCAGGTAAGCTTTGTCGGAAGTGGAGTGACAAAAATCTTCGATCCGTTATAGTCAATTTGCGTTGAACCGGGTGTTGGACTTACGCCGTTGTAAATAGATAGTGCAACAGAGTCCCGCCAGTCTGCTACGATTTTTGGAATTTGAACTGTAAGTTCAATTCCCTCAAGATATGTACGATCTTCGGGCAAAAAAACAGCAAGTGCATCACTGATCTTAAGTTCAGCAGATTCTGATTTCAGTGTATCGCCTGAAAGTTTTACAGAAGAGGCCTTTCTTATTCTGAATGTTTCAGCAAATATGTTTGTGCAGACAAGCATCAGAAAAAATGCTGAAACAGTTCTTTTAACAAAATTGTACATAATAACGTCCATTCTACTTTGAACCTTCAAGAATGACGGCAGGATCTGTTGCCGTTCCGTTTTGCCGGATTTCAAAATGAAGATGTGGTCCGGTTGCTAAGCCTGTTTGTCCTACATGACCAATAATTGTGCCCGCGTTTACAAATTTATCTTTCTTGACTGATATTTTTGATAAATGAGCGTATACGCTGGCAAATCCATTGTTATGGGAAAGAATTATGCAATTGCCGAAAACCGGATCATTTGAGAGGATTGTAGATACGGTTCCTGCTTTGCATGCATACACCGGGGTTCCTTCTTCTGCTGCTAAATCTATTCCCTTATGAAATTTCCAAGTTTTATACACGGGACTGTTTCTGAATCCAAAACCGGATGTTATTACGATTTTGTCTAAAGGCAGCTGAAATGATGAATCCAGAAAATAAGCCCTTTGAGTTGGTGTTAGTTTTCCTCCAGAAATAAAAAAATATTTTCGTCCGCATATATTATAGCATGGAATTTCATTTTCAATTAAAAAATTTTTATTTTCCTGATAAATCATTATTTCAAGATTTGATTCCGGCTTTTCTGCAATAAATAGCCCTTTTGCGGATGGAATTATAAGTTCTTTACCTGTAAGATTTTCCTGCACACTTTGAATTCTGTTCAAGGTTGCAATCGTATCGTAATTTAGATTTGTATGGGCGCTCAGGTAAAGAAGATCATCGCTTTTTTTGGGAACATATAGATAAAATTCAATTATAATTTCATCGTATTTTTCAGCGGCGAGCAGCTTTTCATTGGCGTTGCATGCGCCCTGCTGCTGTTTGAACATTATGTCCGTTGATCTTAATTCTTCAATACGCGGAAAAATTTTTTTGTTGAATGTATACGGAGTCTCGGCTTTCAAATAAAGTGTATGAGCAAAGAAAAGCAGGCAGAAAAGCCTAAACAGATTCCTTTTCATAGAGAACCATGTTGATTATAAAAAACAGCGCCGGCAGCAGAATGAGAACAAGTATTCCTAAGATACGAAGCTGGTGCAAAATTAGAATAACTGAGCCTGAAAGACAGACGATAGTTGCAAGAATCCTTAAAACTACGCGGATTCTTTTTTTTACGGAAATCTTTGAAAAATAGCGGAAAGTGTAGAATGCAGCTGCAGCTGCAATCAAAGTCAGTGTGATGACAGTATATACAACAGGAAAAGTTGATGCAATTTTCCAAAGTGGAAACGAAATTACAAATCCCGAAAGGGTGCACAGAATGATTATCAATGCTATTTTCGATACGGATGACAAATTTTCTTTAAGTGAAGAAATTATTCTGTTCATTTTTTATGCTTGTCCTGTTTTGCAATTAAAAAGGCTGCTCAAAAAGAATGTCCGCTTATCGTCAGTACATTTCTGCTGCTTTCTGAACAGCCTTTGTGAATTAGTTTTCTGAAATAGCTTCTGCTGGGCAAGAAGCTGCACAGCTTCCGCAGCTGATGCATGTATTTGCATCGATGACTCTCTTGTCATTTGCTTCAGAGATTGCTCCTACCGGACAGTCTGGTTCACAAGAACCACAGTTTACACATGAATCTGCATTAATTTTATAAGCCATTGTATTCTCCTTAGGCATAAGATACTATTATTCTAACCTAGACTTTTTAACTTTGCAAGGTGTATAATAGAAACATGAAAAAAGAAAAAGTTGCGTCATTGATTGATCATACAATGCTTGCTCAGACTGCAGGTATCCGCGAAATTACACGTCTTTGTCAGGAAGCAAAAAAATATAAATTTGCTTCGGTATGTGTAAATCCTTTTTATGTTCCAGTTTGCAAAAGAGAGCTTGAGTTTTCGGGCGTAAAGGTTTGTACTGTAATCGGATTCCCTTTAGGTGCGGTTTCCACGCAGGATAAAAAGAATGAGACTATGCAGGCTGTTATGAACGGTGCTGACGAAATTGATATGGTTATTAATCTGGGTTCCGTATTGGACTGCCGTTTTGGAGAAGTAGAGCTTGATATTGCTGGTGTTACCGAAGAGGCTCATTTTGCAGGGGCACAACTCGGTAAAAAGATAGTTGTAAAAGTGATTCTTGAGACCTGCTATCTAACTGATAATCTTATAGATACATGTTGTCTCTGTGCAAAAAGAGCGGGAGCGGATTTTGTAAAGACTTCTACTGGTTTTGCCACTCCAAAAGATGCGGAAGGAAAGCTGCTTCCTAACGGAGCTTCTGTTCATTCTGTAGAACTTATGCGCCGTGTTGTTGGACCCGATTTTGGTGTAAAAGCGTCTGGTGGAATCAGAAGTGCAAGAATGACTGCTGACATGCTGATAGCCGGAGCAAACCGCATTGGTTCTTCCTGTGGAGTTCAAATTGTAGAAAGCTGGGATGAATCAATTGTTATTCCTGGATATGACATCTAGAATTAGAGCTGTACGCCGGATTTTTCCGTGAGCTTCCAATACATGGTGTTGTTTTCAAGAGAGAATTCAATCTTTTTTATATCATAAAGGTAAGTAAGGTAAGATCTGAGCGTGCACATTATCAAGTTATATTGAACAATTCTGAACCGGATGTCGTTCATTCCGGCTATTTCTTTCATAAGCTCATCCGTAGAAAGTTTTTTATGCTTTTTCAGAGCCTGAATTATACAGTATTCAGTTGAAAGAAGTGCAATCTGATTGAGTTCAATGGTTTCGTTTATTCTTGTTACAGCTTCACCGTGACTTGGTACATACCAGTCTGATTCTGTCTTGTTCAGTTTTTCTAAAGTTTCCTTAAATTTTGCAAGATCGTATACATACGGAATCCAGTAACGCATTATGTGCAGGCTTCCAAAGAACGCGTCTCCTGCAAATATGACTTTTCTGCCGTTTCTGTCCGTGATAATTACTCCCAGCATATCAAAAGAATGCCCTGGAAGGCTTGTGAATGAGATTGTTTTTCCTCCGGCAATTTTAATAACGCTTTTTTCGCTTACAAACCGGGTTGGTTTTGAGGCTTTCTGGATAAAATAAGGAATGCGCATTTCTATTATAGGATTACCCATGCTGAAAATCGTTCCATGAAGCATCGGGTTTAAAAGTCCTGCTGATTCAATTTCAGAAATCCAGATCTGGCAGCCGGTTTTTTCTGCAAAAAAAGCATTGCCGCCAGAATGGTCTGCATGCGAATGAGTGTTTATTATTGCTTTTACCTTAAATCCACCTTTCTTTTGGGGAAATATAGCATTCAGCTCTTCGTAGATTCTTTCTGCGTCTTTTGAATTCATGCCGGAGTCAATAAGATAAACGGACTTTGTCTTTCTTGATCTAAATCCGTTGTTACAGACAACAACGCCGACGTTTGTATCACCCTGAATGTAATATATAGAGTCTGTAAGCTTTACTGCCGGCATATTTTCCTCCTATAAAAAGTCCGCGTTAGCGGTCGTGCAGGATGCACGAAAAATCAGTTTTGCATTAATGCAAAAATGAAGTGATAAAAATTACATGGACGTAATTTTTATCACATGTCCTATAAAAAGTCCGCGTCAGCGGTCGTGCAGGATGCACGGAAAATCAGTTTTGCATTTATATTAAAAAATAGACCTTCTGAACTTCAATGTCCAGAAGGTCTGCTTTCCTAAAGCTTATAAGGTGTGTTCCCGGCTTATGATCAATTAGATTTTTGCAGGGGCAATTGATTTTACAGTGTAGCTGTACTGGTGATCGTTGATAGAGAACTTAACGGCTTCTCCAACTTTTTTGTCCATGATAGCATTTCCAAATGGAGCCATATAAGAAACAACATTGTTGTCTGGATCTGATTCCCATGGACCAAGGATTGTATACACTTCATCAGCATTTGTATCATTGTTGTGGAGTGTAACGACAGTTGCAAATGAAATCATTGCAGTTGTAATTGTCGTCGGATCAAAGATAACGGCACGGTTAAGTTCTGCCTGAAGTTTTGTAGCCTGTTCGTTAAGCCAATGCTGGTGTTCCTTTGCTGCCTTGTATTCGGCATTTTCCTTAAGGTCTCCCTGGGCACGTGCTTCAGAAATTTCTCTTGCGTTTTCTGGAATATCAACAGTCTGAATCTTTTCAAGAAGAGCTTTCTTTTCTTCAAGTTTTTTAGCTGTAACAAGCATTCCCTTTGGTTGAGAGGCTTTTTCTTCTGTAACATGGAACTTGAAGTCCGGATATTTTTCCATGATCTTTATGCGGAGCTGAGCCTTGTAAGACGGATCAATGTCTGTAAGGTCGTTGATGAGAGTATACATTCGGTTAACAGTCTGCTCATCATTTGCAAACATGTAATTTACAAGAGTATCGTGTTCAAACAGAAGGTCAGTTGCTTTCTTGTTGATTTTCTTATTCTCTGTAGAATTAACGTGATTGTTGATTTCTCGGAATGTAAGTTCAATAAGCTGAATCAAAGTAATAAGCTGGCGTTCATAAGGAATACCGCAGTTCTTAAACCATTCTTCGTTCTGACAGTTTTCGAACAGGTAGAGAACTGCATAGCGGAAGTCACGGCAGTTTTCAAAACATGCAACAGCAAGCTTCTGGACTTTTTCTGTGAATCCACTGTTGATAAGGGTTGTCAGCATATCGCCGGATAGAACTGTAGGGAAAAGCTTGATGTATTCGTCTGACCAGTCAGGAAGAAGCTTGATGTTCATAAGGAAGTCATGGCGAAGACTTGTGTTCTTTGTATCTTTAAGAGATTCATACATTTCGCGAGGATCTTCGATTTTGTCGTAGATAGCCTGGAATGTTGATTTTGATGTGTTTGCAAAGTGCTTGTTCACGGCTGCAATGCTCTGAACTACAAGGTAAGATGCAACGATCTGTTCAGTTACTTTGATGGTTCCGTCAGACGAATCAAATGTCTTGACGAATGCTGCAAAGTAATTGAACATTTCTGCGAATAGCTCGCTCGTCTTATCTGTTTCTTCGCGGTTCATGTATTTCATGAGGATATCGATTCGGGCAAAGAATGCTTTCTGAGCTTTAAATTCGTTTGCAAGCTTTTCTTCAATGCTGATTTCGTGCTCACGGACGATGTACTGAGAGATGTCATTTGGATTTACACCGAATGTTGAGTTCGTTTCGAGAATTTTCTTTGCGGCTGTATTCCATGAAGTCCATTCGCTTTCCTTAAGTATAGAAGGAACAAGTTCTGCCTTGATTTTCTTGAAGTCGCAGCTGTTTCCAAAAGACTTGATGATTGTGCGGAGAGCCCATTCTTTGTCTTCTTTCACGCGTTTTGCAAGTTCCACTTTTTCGCCGTTTACGACTACGTAATTCTTTGCTTTGAGAACCCAGATATGATCCTTTGCAAGTGGAGTAAGGGCGCTTACTGCCATTTTAAGGCTCATTTCCTTGATTCCAGCCTTTGAACCGAAGTTGATTGTGAGAGTGTCGTTTTCTACCTTGCGGATAATACCAACGCCCCAGGCACGGTGATAGACAAAGCTTTTTACGTCAAATGCAATGTGCTTTTCAAAGTCATTGATGGCTTCAAATACATTGCGGAAGTTCTGTGAAAGATTAGAAGATCGGATATAGTCTTCAAGATGGCTGTGTCCGTTGAATTTTCCCTTGTAGCAGTCAACGATTTCTTTGCGGGCCCAGATGTCCTTTTGGTCGATTGCAAGGTATTCCTTAAGAAGACTTATTGCAATATCCCACTTCTTATTGTCTTTGTACCAGTAATACAGTTCCTGAAGAAGTACGTCCGTCTTGCTTTCTCCAAGTGTTTTTGCAATCTTGCGTTTTACAAGCTGGAAGAAGTCGATTTCCTGAGGAATAAGTTGAACGAGCTTAGACCACATCTCCTTGATCATGTTCATGTTTCCGGCTGTAATGAAACGGAGAATGGCTTTTTTATAGTATTCAACGGCATTTTCCATGTCGTTCAATGATTCGTAATGTTCTGCAAGGGCTTTTGCGAGTTCAGCTTCTTCGAAGTCAATTTTTACAATTTTTGAATAGTATTCCCATACTTTTTCATCGCCTGAAGCTCGGTAAAATTCGGCAAGTGTTCTGAGTGCAAACTTGTTGTTAGGGTCGTCAGCAAGGATGTTATCGCAAAGGTAGGTTACAACTGATTCTTTGTGATTTTTCTGGAAAATATCAACGAGTGTAACAAGAGGAGTGTTGTCAAGAGTTCCTTTCTGAAGTGAAATCATTCCGCTGATGTAAAGCGCGATTATACTGTCCTTTGAGTGTGAAAGCTGTTCGTCACAAACAGCCTGCAGCTCATTAACGCAGTTTTCGTTACGTGCTTTTTCTACAATTCCAGCAAGTTCCGTAATTTTTTCTTTTGTGTAGTTGCCGATTGCAGCTCGAGTCCAGGTCTCTTCTTTGAGCATTTCCTGAACGGTTTTGATTAATTCTTCTGCCATAAAAAACCCCTTTGTATTATAAACCCCATTACCGTTGTTATTCCGTCTACTTTACGTACATGTTGTATACGTTTGTATCAAGAATTTTTATTTTCAGTAAAATCTCATTGATCATCTGACTGTCATTTGTTGTCTGGCAGTAATCAATGAGCCAAAAGTACTTGTATATCAGGCGAGGAACCAAAAGTCTTGATGCTCTGGAAGGATCCTTTTGTTCGTTTTCCATTGCATAGATTTCCTGTCTGAGCTTACCGACTTCTTGAGGCCGCATGGCACGCTTGATGGTAAACACACCCCAAAGAACTCCGTATACCGGAATCCAGGCGTTAAGCTCTTCGCCCGAAAAACCTTTCTTCTCTGTTTTTTCTACAAGGCACCGGATAAGTTCTGAATCAAGGAATTCAAGATGTACGTCCTTGAAATCAATGAAAAACGCTTCCCTGAACAGTACTTTCGCAGCCTTGTCTTCTCCGCAAAGGGCATAGCAGTCTGCAAGATCTGCAAGAACGTCTGCCCTGCCTCCATGAAGCGAATTTGCTTCAGAAAGACACATTTTTGCGTTTTCAAATTCCCCCAGCTTTTTGTAGCATAATCCGGTTTTTCTCAGTATGTCGGCTTTTTGAACTGGAGACCGTTCATCAAGCAGTCTGGAAAAATTCTGCAGGGCAAGGGAGAATATCCCCCTGCATGTTGCGTAGTATGCCGGCTGATAGATTTCTTTCTGGTTTCTTAAGTAATCCAGAAAACTGATCCATTCTGTAAGCAGGCTTTCTCCGCGCTCTGATTCGTCGCGCAGTGAAGGCAGCCGGTTTACGGCATCGATCCATTTATTGCAGTAATTTGATGCAGCTACTACTTCCGGGCTGTCCAATGAATATTCAAAAGTGCTTTGAATTATCTTTCGCGCCTGAGAAAAGTTTCCTGCTTCCATGAAAGAGAGAGCTTCTTTTAATCCTTTTTCAGTCTGAATATTCATAGGTGGTAAGTTTTATTATATCAAATTGATTTTTTTAGTCAATAAATTACATGAATTTTTATAAAATTGGGGTAAAGTTTATACTCGGATTCCGTGAATCTGTCAATATGTATTTAAATAATTTTTTTAAAATTTTGTTAATGTTTCTTTTTCGTCAAAGTTGTTTTTTTTCGTAGTTTTTGAGCTGCATCAATATAAACAATTTACAATATGTTTTTCATCTGTTATTATTGTAGAATAATGAAAAACAGAATGCTTGCACCTTCTTTGCTCAGTGCTGATCTTGCAGATCTTAAGGGAGCTTTGAAAACTATAGAAACGAACGGCGGCAAAGTCGTTCACATTGATGTCATGGACGGACGCTTTGTTCCGCAGATTTCTTACGGACAGCCTGTTGTGCAGAGTCTGCGTCCTTATTCGGATCTTCCTTTTGACGTTCATCTTATGGTTGAACATCCGGAACAGCAGGTTGAAAGCTTTGCTGCTGCAGGCGCGGATTGGATAACATTTCATCATGAAGCCTGCGTTCATTCCCATAGGCTTGTGCAGCGGATTCATGATCTTGGAAAAAAAGCAGGGATCTCGATTGTGCCGTCTACTCCGGTCTCCGCTTTGGAAGAAATCCTCGGGTATGTCGATCTTGTTCTTGTAATGACTGTCAACCCTGGTTTCGGCGGTCAGAAACTTATTCCTTCTTGCGTTAAAAAAATATCTGAACTTGTCCGCATAAGAGAAGAAGAAGGGTTTGATTTTCTTGTTTCTGTTGATGGTGGCGTGAATGCTGAAACTTTGTCTTCTGTAATTGATGCCGGTGCGGACGTCATTGTTTCTGGTTCTGCATTTTTTACCGGGAAATTAAAATGGGGGAATTTCTAGATGAGTTTAATGAAGAGGTTTTCGGCTGTTTTCTTAATTTTTCTTTTCATCGGACTGCCGTTGTCCGCACAGGGGCTTGCTGTCTCTGCATTCGTTCAGGGGGCAAAAGCTTTTAGTGCCGGCGAATGGACTTCTTCAATTTTTTTGCTCAGAAAGGCTATTGCCTATCCTGAAAATTTTAACGCCGATACCTGGTATATGCTCATAACGGCAGAAATGTATGCCGGAGAATACAAGAATGCATATCAGGACTGTGAGACATACATGCAGAATTTCCCGGAAAGTCCTTATGATTCGTATGTCCTGTATCACCGCGGACGGGCTTTGTACTGTATGGGTGAATATGAAAAATCCGTTCTGGTGCTCAGTGATTTCTGTCATCAGTATCCGGAACACGAAATGTATCCGTCTGCGCTTTATTGGATAGGAGAATCGTTTTTTGCCGCATACAATTATGATGATGCGGAGGTTTTGTATTCTGCAATTGTAAATGACTATTCAGATGATGCCAAGGCGGATGCCGCTCAGTACCGTCTTGAGACTATAAAACAGGCGGCAAGGGAAGAAAAGCTTCTCTATCTCCTGAAAGAAACAGGAGAGGAGTATCTTGCGGCAAAAGAAGAGTACGAAAGACAGCTTAAGCTTTCTGGTGTTGATAATACAAGTGATGCCCGGCGTAGGATTCTTGATCTTCAGAGGTCAAATTCTGATCTGGAACGAAGGTCTCTGGAGCTTGAACATGAAGTCTCTCAGCTTAAGGAAAAACTTGATGAAGAAAAGCGGAAGAATGCAGATCTGAAGCAAGGGACGGATTATCTTTTGAGCGATCTGAAAAAGAAGGCCGCTATGACACAAAAACTCTTGGATGAGCGGAAATAGGGGTGTTTGTGATGAAAATGGGTACTGTAAAAATTCTGGCTGCCTCAACTTTAATGGTATTGTCTTTCTGTGTGCATGCAAAGGCTGCTAAAAACGCAAAGGATGAAAAGAATTCAGAAAAGCAAAAAATCCAAAAGGTAAAAGTTGTTGATTCTGTGGAAGATGAAGGTTCTTTTCAGGCAAAGAATATAGATGTACGTGTGGGTAACGTAAAGTATAAGATCCGCGGTTCATCAGGGAATTTTCAGATGCTTGTATATAATTCTGCGGAAATTCCTGTTTCCTTGTTTTCTTCTAATGATGAGTATACGTCTTCTTTTTACGACCTTAAGATAGGGAAGCGCATTTTCCGTCTTAATGAAACTGCTGGTGTCATTACTGGTGCGCGTAAGAATGATCTTGGCGGTCAGATGGTTTATATAATTCCGAATAAAGCTCGTCTTTTTGTAAAGTATGAGCGTGTTAAGAATGACAGCGGAGCCAATTCTGAAATAATAAAGGTTTCGGCAGTTGTTATGAATAAAGGAAAAAAAACAGAGACTTTTGCATTGAAATCTGTTCTTGATACAGTTCTTGGTGAAAAAACAGGACCTCATTTTTCCACTGCAACTGAAGAGGCTATTGATTCGGAAAGACAGTTCAGGAATATGAAAAATGTAAAATGGATCCTTTCTTCCGATAAAAAAGTTTCCGTACAATTTCTGGTTTCAGGGGCGGATGTTACGGAGCCGGAAGTTATTTCTATGTGCAACAAGGATTTTTCTGCATTGTCAAACTGGATTCCTGTAATTAATTCTGAACGTAATTTTGATTCTGTTATTTCATATAATAATTCGGCCCTTTCTTTTGTATGGAATGGAGTTGAACTTGAACCAGGGGCCAGCCATACTTTCTGCTATTACATGGCTTTGACAACGGATTCGGTTCCTGCCGATGGTGAAAAGTTCATAAGTTGGTATGAAAAAAAATATGGTCATGAAACCGTTGATAATAAATATTCTGTGAAAGATTTTGAAGATGCATATCAGCGTGCTTTGGATAAGTATAATTCCGGTGAATTTAAGGAAGCTTACGAGATTGTTATGGACCTTTGGAAGAATCCAGAGAATCGTAATGACCGTCTTGAAGAGCTGAAAAAAGCAATCGAAAATGAACTTGGTGACTCAGAAGAGCCGGAAGAGCCTTATGATTATGATGAGGATCTGCCGCCCGGAGCAATGGAAGATGATTCTCAGGAACAGCCCTCTCAAGGCAAGGATCCTAAATTCGATCTTAATATGTTGTCTTCGGATCAGCTTGATCACAAGTATATACGTGGCTTGCTGGATCGTATCAATTCTCTTGAAAATGAAGATGGGAAGATTGACCGGAATGAAATTTTGCGTCTTAATGCGGAGCTTGATGTTATTTTGGAAAAACTGAGGCAGAAATAGATGGCGCGAGATGTTCTTGATGTTGCAAAAAGATACATGGCTATGCGGAAATTCGACCGTGCCTTGAAACTTCTTGAGGGAAATTCTGAGATTTATAGCCAGGATTTTGAATATAACCTTCTGATGGCAGTTTCTTTTCTTTATACTGGGGATACTGGCGGTGCATCGGTGTATTTTCAGCGTGCAAGGAATATAAAGCTTACGGATACAAACCTTCTGTTGGGACAGGCTGCGTTGTTTTTACGCCGCGGTGATACAAGCAGGGCTTTAGGGTATTACCTTGAGATAATCGATAATGAGCCGGAGAACAAAATTGCCATGAATGCAATGGAATTTATCCGTACCAAGGGTGATTACAGTACGATTTGCCGCTGGGTTGATACGGGGCTTATAGAGCAGTTTTATCCTCCTTTGGGTATAAATCCTTATAGGGCACTGGGAATCGGAATTCCGTTGACCGCATGCGTGCTTGGAGTTCTGCTTGCGTTTGTAATAGTTCCGTTCAGAAGGCCTTCTGCGGGAAAGCGAGCCGATCTTTCTTCTTTTGTTTTACCTTTAAGTGAAAGAAAGTCTCTTCAGGAAAAGGATCTTTCTTCGGGGGCTTTCTCATACCTTTTGACTTCCGGGCAGATTTATGATTCGTATGAAAAGGCCCAGGTGTATTTTAATAGCTATCGCGATAATATGGCTCAGATTGAAATAAACCGTATATTAAATTCAAACGCCTCTGTTTATGTAAAGCAGAAGGTTAATGTGCTTATGGGGTATCTGGAAGCACCTGGGTTCGATTCAATAAAGGATTCTCCGTCATACAGGCAGGTTCAGAGTGAGCCTAAACTTTATCTTGACTGTTGGGTAGATTGGTCGGGTAGAATTTCGAATGTGGTTCAGACAGAAACTTCTTACAGCTGTGACTTTATCATAGGTTATGAAACTATGGAAAATGTGGAGGGGATAGTTCCTTTGCGTTTCAAGGTTGTCCCTTCGATAGAGGTTGAGAAACCTGTTAAGGTTCTTGCGAAAATTTCGTCTATTGACGGCAGGCTTTGTCTGGAAGGACGGGCTGTTTATCAGAGCGTAAAAGACTAGATTTCGCTTTCATGTCAATTAAAATTATATTTTTTCAAAAATAAATGCTTTTACCGATTTTTATTTATAGGGAAATGCATTATTATACATATAAATCCGTATATATAATCAGATTAAATATGTTGGAGTTGTAAAAAATGGCAGAAGTTTCCAGTTTAATGGCAGAAAAACTTAAGGCGCTAGAAGCTGCCAGGCTTCAGATTGAAAAGCAGTATGGTCAGAATTCTTTGATGAGGCTTGGAAATCAAAATTGTGCAGAAGGAATAGATGTTGTGCCGTCAGGTTCTATTTTGCTTGACGAAGCATTAGGAATCGGCGGTTATCCACGTGGACGAATAATAGAAATGTATGGGCCTGAAAGTTCGGGAAAAACAACTCTCGCGCTTCATGCAATTGCAGAGGCTCAGAAATTGGGCGGAATTGCAGCATTTGTTGATGCTGAGCATGCGCTTGATCCTCAGTATGCAAAAAATCTTGGAGTTGATATCGATAATCTTTGGGTTTCTCAGCCGGACAGCGGAGAGCAGGCTCTTCAGATTACAGAAGGACTTGTTCGTTCTGGTGCAGTCGATATTGTCGTAGTTGACTCTGTTGCAGCGCTTACACCTCAGAAAGAAATTGAAGGTGAAATGGGGGATGCCGTAATGGGTATGCAGGCCCGTCTTATGAGTCAGGCACTCAGAAAGCTTACTGCAATTATCGGAAAATCAAATTGTATCGTTATTTTCATTAATCAGATTCGTATGAAGATAGGTGTTATGTTCGGTAATCCTGAAACGACTACGGGTGGTCAGGCACTCAAGTTTTATACTTCTGTTCGCCTTGAAATCCGTCGTATCGAATCAATTGATGGCAAAGGTGATGAGGATGCTGTCGGAAACCGTGTCCGCGTAAAGGTTGTAAAGAACAAGGTTGCGCCTCCGTTCAGAAAGACCGAACTGGATATCTACTTTGGAAAGGGTATTTCCCGCTGTGCAAGTCTTTTGGATTCTGCCGTAAAGCATGGTCTTATTGATAAGAAAGGTGCATGGTTTACCCAGGGGGATATAAAAGTAGGCCAGGGACATGAAAATGCCGTAGCTTTCCTTGAGCAGAACAAAGAGTTTGCTGATAATATTGAGAAGCAGCTTCAGAATATGCTTTTTCCTAACCTTGTCTTAAGGGATAAGGATGGAAACATCATAAAAAAGGAAGATGAGAAATCTAAGAAAAAGTCAAAGAAGGAAGATGCCTCGGAGACTGTTTCTATTCCTGAGCAAGAAGGATTGTTCTAATCTTGAAACGCGTTATACTGGGTCTTGGTTCAAATACAGAATTCAACGGTAAATCTTCGATAGAGCTGCTTTCAAATGCATGCAGAAGGCTCTCCGGTATTATGTCCGGCATTGTTATTTCAAGTCTGTATATGTCCAAGGCTATGTATGTAGTTGATCAAAGTGATTTTTACAATATGGCTGTAAGAGGGTTTGTTGAGGAGTCAACAGATCCTCTTGTCTTTCTTCGTGCAATTAATGAAATCGAAGCGGAATATGGCAGAGACCGCACAAAAGAAATCCGTTTTGGTCCGCGACCTCTCGATATTGACATAGAAGAATTTGGTGATGATGTAATTCATTCTGAACTTCTTGAAGTTCCTCATCCGCGCATGCACGAAAGAGAATTTGTTTTGATTCCGACCCTTGAGATTTTAGATGAATCTGCCGACAGTAAATTAAGGGAAACTCTTTGCGGTTATCTGAAAGAGCTTTCTCCTCAGGGTGTGGAAAGGTGTCCTGAAGAAATGCAGGTTCTTTTTGGAACTTTGTGCAAGGCGGATCAAAATGGAAACAAAGAGAGCGGAAAGTCAGGTTGCAACTATGACTGCGGAAAAAGATGAATCGGAAGAAATAAAGCGTAAATTCAGCGCGGGGGAATTTGAAGGTCCTCTTGATCTTCTCTGGTTCTTAATTCATAAGAGCGAGATAAATATCTATGATATTCCTATTGCCCAGATCACTGAGCAGTACCTTGAGTATCTTGATTTTGCAACTCAGACAGATCTTGGTGATTTAAGTGAATTTTATAAATGGGCTGCAATGCTTCTAAATATGAAGAGCAAGATGCTGCTGCCGGTAGAGATTACTTATGATGATGAAGAATATGAAGATCCTCGCGCAGAGCTTGTGGAAAAACTTATTGAGTATCAGAAATTCAAGAAACTTTCTGAACTGATGGAAGAAAAAGAAGATAATTCTGATTGGAATTTCGAACGCAGCAAAATTCAACGTACACTTCCTTTTGAAGAACGCGAAAATGATTGGGAAGAGATTGATACCTGGGAACTTTTGCAGCAGATGCAGAAATTGTTCAAGTCAATGGTCAGCCAGTATTCAAACGAAAAGATTCTCAATATGTATGAGGAAATTTCCGTGAATGAAAAAATCACACTTATGAATGAGCTTTTTGAAAAAAATAATGAATGTATGTTCTCTGACCTTATAACCAGGGTCGGAAATACCATGGATGTTGTGTGTGCGTTCATGGCTATTCTGGAAGCTGTAAAATTCCGCATGATAAAAATAATGCAGAACAAGGTGTTCGGAGATATCAAGCTTGTAAAGAGGCTTGATTCAACAGAGAGTTTTGAAAATTTTGAAATTACTATAGACCGTGTGGAAAAAACAGAAGATTCGGAGAATGATTCTCCTGAAGGAAATAATTAATTTCTGGGCGGAAAAATTATAGCATGGATGAATATATGGAATTGGAAAAAGAAACTGCGCTTGTCGAGACTGTTTTGTTTTTGGAAAGTGAACCTGTCTCAGAAAAACAAATTTCAACTATTGCACAGCTTTCTGAAGAAGTTGTAAAGATTTGTCTTGAAAATCTTAAAGAAAAATATAAGGCTGATTTTTCAGGCATAGAACTTGCGATGATAACAGGCGGATGGACGCTGGTGCCTAAGTCGGAATTTTGGGATGTGCTTAGGGAACGTTACGGTGAAAAAAATTCCGGACGCCTTTCAAAGTCTGCGCTTGAAACTCTTTCTATAATCGCGTACTCTCAGCCTGTAACGCGCGGTGAAATTGAAAAGATCCGCGGAGTAAGTGCTGATAATATGATCAGACTTTTGATTGAACGAAATCTTATAAAGGAAGTTGGACGGAAAGATGTCCCGGGAAAACCGATTCAGTTTGGAACGACAAAAGAATTCCTTAAATTTTTCCATTTGAATAGTATTGCGGAACTTCCAAAACTGGATGAAGATGAAGAACAGAGGTTTGAACTTGCAAGATAATAAAGATGATGAAGTACGCCTTCAGGTTTTTCTTGCTCATGGCGGGGTGGCCAGCAGGCGTGCCAGTGAAAAAATAATTTCTGACGGCAGAGTTACTGTAAACGGAATTGTCGTGACGGAATTAGGAACAAAAGTTTCTGCCCGTGATGAAGTATGCGTTGATGGAAAGAAGATAACCGCAGAAGATACAAAACGCTATGTGCTTTTGAATAAACCGGCTGGTTATGTCTGTTCTTCAAGTGATGAAAAGGACAGACCGGTGGCAGTTGATCTTTTGAAAGAAAAATATAGTGAGCGGCTTTATAATGTCGGTCGTCTGGATATGTTCAGTCAGGGGCTTATAATTTTTACAAATGACGGAGATTTTGCGGCAAAGCTTTCTCATCCTTCTAGTGAGCTTGAAAAGGAATATGTCGTAGAGTCAAGTCAGCCGTTGCCGCGTACCCTTTGCGAGGAATTTGAGAGGGGACTTCGTGTTGACGGCATTTTTTACAGATGTAAATCTGCCCGTGAACTTAATGCGCGCAAAGTAAAGATTGTACTTGTTGAAGGAAAAAACAGAGAGATCAGAAATGTATTTGCGGCTAAAGAAGTTGGAATAAAAAAGCTGACAAGAGTGAGGATCGGAAATGTTGAAATGAACGGTCTTAAACCTGGTGAATTCCGCGACCTTTCGGAAAAGGAAGTAACCGGGCTGTTAAAATTGTGTAAAAAATAGTCGCTGTGCGTCACGCCTGAGGTTTTTTTATACTATTAACAGTGCATCTTGAAAAAGTTACCTTAAATGATATTTTAAGGTTGTTTTGGAAACAAAGGTAAGATTCGTGCTGAAAACTTCTGCATGAAAAATAAAGAGGTGTATATGATAATTGCTATGGACGGTCCTGCCGGGACAGGAAAAAGTACTATAGCTTCGATTATTGCAAAGAAGCTTAATATAACGTACTTGAACAGCGGAAGTTTTTACAGGGCTTTAACGATGGCTCTTCTTGATGGGGGAATTGAGCTTTCTGATCAAGAAAAGGTAGTTGCATTCTGTAAGAAGCAGAAACTTGAGTACAAGAAGTCAAGACTTGTGTTGAATGGAGTTGATGTAGAGGATCATCTTCACGATGACAGGGTAAGTAAGAATGTGGCTCAGATTTCGGCTATCGTTCCGATCAGGCATCTTGTAAATGACCGGATGCAGGAAATTACAAAAAGCCTGGATATTGTTTGCGAAGGCCGTGACATGACGACAGTTGTTTTTCCTCAGGCAGAATACAAATTCTATCTGGATGCCTCGCTGGATGTACAGGCTCAGAGACGCTTTGATCAGGGGGTCAGCAATATGACCCTTGAAGAAATCAAGGAATCAATTCGAAAGCGTGATGAAATTGATAGAAGCAAGGCAGAAGGTGCTCTTAAGATTGCTGAAGATGCCGTTTATGTGGATACCTCTAACTTGACCATAGATATGGTTTGTGAGATAATATTAAACAAAATTCAAAGATAAGGGTTTAAAATGGAAGAAATGGAAGTGGAAATGGAAGATTCTTTGAACTCCAAGAGTTCTATCCAAACACAATTAGAAGAGTCTCTGAACAATCTCTCTAATCCAGAGGAAGGACAGGTTGTCGATGGAGAAGTTATTTCTGTATCGGATGATTATGTTTTCCTTGATGTAGGTTGCAAATCAGAGGGTAGAATCCCCGTAGAGGAGTTCGCAGGTGACTTGCCGAATGTAGGGGACAAAGTTTCAGTTTTCTTGGTAAAGGTATTTGGCCGTAATGGTCCGGAGATTTCCAAGACTAAAGCAGATGCTAAACGCCTTTGGAAAAGCGTTTCCCATGCATACAAAGAAAAGCAGCCTGTTTCTGGCGTAATTTCTAAGATTGTAAAGGGTGGCTATGATGTAAATCTTGGCGGAGATATTCATGCATTCCTGCCAATCAGCCAGTCTGACAGTCAGAAAGTAGAAAAAGCAGAGTCTTTGATAGGCATTAAGTCTAAATTCTATATTGATCGTATTTATTCTGATAATAAAGCAAATGTTGTTGTAAACCGCAGACGCTATCTTGAAGAGCAGATCGACACAAAACGTGATGAATTCTTCAATAACGTAAAAATCGGTGACACTGTAAAGGGAATTGTTAAGAGTTTCACAAGTTTCGGTGCATTCATCGATCTCGGAGGATTTGACGGACTTCTTCATATCAATGATATGAGCTGGGGACACGTTGCTCGTCCAAAGGATTTTGTAAAGAAAGGCCAGGAAATCGAACTTAAGGTTATCCGCCTTGATCCTGCAGAAAAGAGGATCAATCTTTCTCTTAAACATTTTGCAGAAGACCCTTGGATTCACTTTGAAGAAAAGTATCATGTAAATGATATAATCAAAGGCAAGGTAACAAAGCTTACAGATTTTGGTGCTTTCATTGAACTTGAAGAAGGCATTGAAGGACTTGTTCATATCAGCGAATTCTCATGGACAAAGAAAATCAACAAACCTTCTGATATGCTTAATGTAGGTGATGAAGTTGAAGCAATGATTCTTGGCTATGATATTCAGGCTGGACGTGTATCTCTTGGTATTAAGCAGATTTCTGCAAATCCTTGGGATTCAATCGGTGAAAAATATCCTGCCGGAACAAAAGTTAATGGTAAAGTTGTAAAAATTACAAATGCCGGCGCATTCATTCAGCTTGAGGAAGGCATTGACGGATTCCTTCATGCAGATGACATTTCATGGACAAAAAAAGTTAAACATCCAGGTAGCGAACTTGAAGTTGATAAGAATGTTGAAGTTGTTGTTCTTGAATGTGATGTTGAAGGACACCGCATTAAGGTTGGAATCAAGCAGCTTACAGATAATCCATGGAAACAGTTTGCAGAAGAATACAAACCAGGTTCGACATTGGAAGGTGAAGTTACATCTATCACTGAATTTGGTGTATTCGTAAAAGCTCCTAATGGAATCGAAGGTCTTGTAAACAAGGCAAATTTGAGCGATGACCGTGATACTCCTTTTGAGGAAGCTGTAAAGAAATACAATGTGGGTGACAAAATCAACGTGTATGTTGTTGAAGTAAGCGTAGAGAAAGAAAAGGTTGCTTTCTCTGTTCGTGAATTCAAGAAGAAGCAGCAGAGGGATGAAATTTCCCAGTATATGGCTCAGTCTGACAACGAGGACGATGGAGCGTATACGATCGGTGATTTGTTGAAGAAATAATAGTTCTTGAAGGTTTTGATGAATCAGTTGTCTTCTGATATACTAAGGGATCTCATCGAAATCAACGGTTATATTAATTCTGATTACAGTGATAAAGACGCATTGTCCTTTCGTATTCTTGGAGAGGCGATGCGTCTTATTTGTTGTAGCAAAGCTTGTTATATAACTGTTGAACAGGGTGGTATCGTTCGTTTATTAACACGGAAAGACGAATCCGGTGAAGAAAAAGTTGGTGCGGTTCTTGAAGTTTCCGGTTTTTTGGAAATGTTCTTGCAGCGCCGTGAAATGATTGTGGAAAATGAAGTTCAGAACGATTTGTTTTGCAGCTCATTCCTTGATGAATATATACATGGTGTTGATTCATTTATAATTGCGCCTGTAATGAAATCAGATATTCTTTCCGGTATTTTATGTCTGTTCAATAAGGTTAATGCAGATTTTAATGAGACTGATAAAATCGTAGCTTCATCTATTGCGGAGATCGCTGCCGTTGCCTTTGAAAATTTTTCAAAACTGAATTTTCGACTCGAACAGATTTCGAATCTATCTCAGAAAACAAATTCTGGTCTGGTAAAACTGCATACATTTATTGCAGAAAGTCCCGTGGTTAAGGATCTGATGAGTATAATAAAAAAAGCGGCGGTAACTAATTCTTCAATTCTGATTACTGGAGAAAGCGGTGTCGGAAAGGAACTGTTCGCAGAGCAGATTTATGCTAACAGTCTTAGAGTAGGAAAACCTTTTATACGCGTAAATTGTGCAGCCCTTACGGAAACGCTTATGGAAAGCGAACTTTTTGGTCATATAAAAGGGGCCTATACGAGTGCGGATTCAAATCAGAAGGGACGTTTCGAAATGGCTGATGGCGGAACTATCTTTCTTGATGAGGTGGGTGAAATTCCGCTGCAACTTCAGCCTAAATTACTACGCATAATTCAAGAAAAGCAGTTTGAAAAGGTCGGATCTTCTGAATCTATTTCTGTTGATGTAAGGATTATTGCTGCTACAAATCGTAATCTTGAAGAAATGGTTCGGTTGGGAAAATTCAGGGAAGATCTTTTTTTCCGTTTGAACGTGCTTCCTATAAGGATTCCTCCTTTACGGGCTCGTGTTGAAGATATCATGCCGATCGCACAGTTCTTTTTGAAAAAGTATTCGATGGAGTATGGAAAGAACTACACAGGTTTTTCTGATGCTGCAGTTGCAGCGATGCGTTCTTATTCATGGCCAGGAAATATACGTGAATTGGACAATGCGGTTGCCCGGGCCTGTATAATAGGCAGTGAACCTGTTGTGCAGAAACTGGATCTTAGACTAGAAGCTGGTGGATCTTCGGAAAATTCTACTTCTTACGATGAGCTTGCTGATATTATGTCCGATCATAGCGGAGATAGAACTCTTCATAATGCAATCAGCCAGTTTAAGAGGGCGTATCTTTTGAAGATTCTTGAAGAATGCAACTGGAATCAGACAAAAGCCGGAAAAATCTTGGGAATTCAAAGAACTTATGTTTCAAGGCTTATGAATGAGTTGCATATTCGGGAAAATAATAATAAATTATAGTATAAATTAATTGGAGTAAAAAAAATGAATGCTGATTTTGAAAAAGCCACTTTGGGCGAAAAAGTTGCAGATTTTGTAACTTCTGTACGACTTGTGCTTATTACTATAGGAGTTGTTCTTGTGCTTGCGATTGCCGGCATCGGAACATTTGTTCTTGTGACAGAAAAGAGCAACTCAAAAGGTCTTGAAGTCGTTGATTCGATTGCGTATACAATGACAAAGGATTCTTCAAATCTTTCTGAAGAGGAACTTGAGGACCGCCGCAATGTTGCAATGCGTTCTCTTCAGGCTTATTTATCGAAAGGCGGTGTTGTTGGTGTTCGTGCTGATATGCTTGCTGCTGAAATTGAATACAGTCGTAAGAATTATGAGGAGGCTGCAAAGAACTGGCTTCTTGCTGCCCGCAAATCAGGAAAGGCTTATACTGCTCCGCTTGCATATTTTAATGCGGCTGTAGCTTATGAAGGTGCCTCTAACCTTGATGAAGCTGAAAAATTGTACCGTAAAACTGTAGAATATGAAAATTTCGATCAGATTGCTCATGCAAAATTCAGTCTTGCCCGTGTTCTTGAAACTAAGGGGAATACAGAAGAAGCTGTAAAAGTTTATACAGAATTGTTTGAGTCTAAACCTAATGATTCATGGGGTAAGCTTGCAGAATCTAAGCTTATTACGCTTTCTTCTGACAAATAAGGAAAGTTTTAACGGATAAAAAAGCATTAAGTTAGCAGATTTATCCGTTTTGGAGTGCAGATGACAAAGAAAAAAATTAAAAATATAATTTTCTTTTTTACGAGCATTCTTTTCTTGAATAGCTGCGGTATGGATGCCGTATATTATCTGTATGCACCTACCGCAACTTACAGTGTTCCTACAATAACGTCTGCAAATTACCTTAACCCTGGTGCAAACTATGAAACAGCCTATTTTAGTTTCAAAACGCAGCAGACGCAGAATTCAAAGTATACAGAAACAGAAAGTTCCTTTCAGTTTCTGGGAACGGCAATCTACTACCGCATTTACAATAATTATGAAACGATGAACAGTGATATTTCTGCAATAAGCGGAAAAATCAGTTCCACAAATGAGGCTTCTGCCGCTTCATATATTGTTGAAACCTTGAAATATCAGCAGCTTAAAGCTTCGGGAACAAATAATGTACCGTTGATTCCTGTTAATTCTACGAATACAAATGATACTGTATATATCCGTCTTACCAACTATCAGTCAGAGCCTATGTTCCGCGCGCGTATTATAGTTGGTCAGGGATGTGAGACAGGAACTGTTGCCACCGGTTGTGTTGAACTCGGAACTCCGCTTAGAACGGGATCTGAAGGCTATAATTTTGACTTTGGACGAAAGCAGGGGGCTGAAAATAAAAAGATAATTCCTCAGAGCGGGGATTCTGACGTTACTATAAGTTCCACTGCAAAGGCAAGCGGGGTATGGTATGTTGCGCTTTATGCGATTGGTGTCGGACAGGATGAATCAATGACAGCGCAATACAGTAACGCGCTTCATCTTGGTGCTGTTGCAATCAGTGAAACTGATGAAAATAACTAGCATTATCAACGGTAAATCTGAATCAAAGACTTGAAAAGTTTACTTATTTGATATATATTCTAGTAACGGTCCTTTAGCTCAGCTGGATAGAGCAACTGCCTTCTAAGCAGTAGGTCGACAGTTCGATTCTGCCAAGGATCATAGTCCGATTAAAAGTCGGGCTTTTTTTTTATGGTTTATTCAAACGATATTTTTTATTCTGCAAATGATTTTTTTCGGTCTGTGTTTTCTCGTAAAGTATATAAAATCAGCATAGACGCGGGATGTACATGTCCTAACAGAGATGGATCTAAAGGCTGGGGCGGATGCATATATTGCAGTTCTTCTGGTTCCGGGGATTTTTCTCAGAATAAAGATTTATCGGTTTCAGAACAGATTGAAAATGCAAAAAAACTCGTCAGTGGAAAAATTTCTTCTCCGGCTTATCTGGCATATTTTCAGAATTATACGAATACCTATGGTGATATCAAGGTTCTTTATGAAAAATTCAAAGAGGCATCGGTATGTCCTGATGTTGTAGGAGTTGTTATTGCTACTCGTCCTGATTGTATGAGCGATGAAGTTGTGTCTGCGATAAAAAAACTTTCTGAAAGTACATTTGTAATGATTGAATTTGGATTTCAGACAAGCAGAGAAAAATCGGTGTGGTATATAAATCGCTGTTATGAAAATAAAGAGCTTGATGACGCCGTAAAAAGGTTGAAAATTTCTTGTCCTGATATTCATGTTGTTTGTCATGTTATATTCGGTTTGCCGTCAGAAACGGCGGAAGACATGCTTTCTTCTGTCAGGTATGTATTGAATGCTGGAGCTGACGGAATAAAGATATCTCTGCTGCATGTCTTGAAAGATACTGCACTTGCCGTTGATTATGAAAAAGGTCTGTTCCGCTGTATGGAAAAAGATGAATATTTCAGGATTTTAGGCTATGTTTTGGAACACATTCCTGAAGATATCGTAATTCACAGAGTCACAGGTGACGGTTCAAAGCGTATCCTTATAGCTCCTCTTTGGACTGGTGATAAAAAAAAGGTGCTTAATTCAATGATGAAATACTTCCGCGATAATTCAATACAGCAGGGAAGGCTTTGTTCAAATAAAATGTATTAATGTACCTTTTTATATTTTGTAATCGCTTGACTAAAATTTTGATTTTCAAGAATATTGTAGTTATATGGATAATGTAATTAGTCGTACATATCTTGAGACGCTTTCTTTTTCTGATTTGTTGAAAATTGCAGATGAATATGGAATCGATGTTCCGGAAGATCTGAACCGCAGTTTTTTAATTGGCGAAATTCTTGAGATTTCGGAAGAAATGTCCAAGTCATCGTTTGATAACGATATGGTGATTTCTGATATTGTTGAGCAGATGAACGGAGATGATATTTCTGTCCGTTCTTATAATTCTACGGAAGTTCAGGTTATGCTTAGGAATCCGGCATGGGCTTTTGTTTATTGGAATATAAGTATAGCCGATGCCCAGTCGCTTGCTAAGGCCGATATAAGTCAGATGATGCTGCGAATAAGTTCTTTTTCGGAAAAGGATCAGGCAAAGCCGGATGAATTCTTTGATATTCAGATTTCAAAGGAAGATAACGGACAGTATGTGCTGCTTCCTGCTGGAAGGCGTTTTTTACGCGTTGATCTTTTGTTCAATCTTGATGGAATTATTGATATTCTGGCTTCTTCAAAGGTTCTGGAGATGCCTAAGGGGGCGGCATTTTTGTCTGATATGCGTCCAGGAAGAAAAGGTGAGGTTTCTGAACTCATGAGACTTTCGGGTTTTGACAGTATGATTTTGGAACATTATAAGAATCACAGGGAATCTTTTTCCTGAAATAAAAAATTGATTCAGTAAAAAAAGTCTTCAAGCTAAAAAAATAGGAATTTGAAAATGGGAAATAAAAAATTAATACTTGTGCTTAATTCTTCGCAGGAGTATATAAAACATTCTGGTGATGACGCAAAAAAATATGCAGCCGTTACTAATTTTTTGTTTGAAGCGATTTCAGGAACTTATCTTCCGCTTCTAAGAATGTTTGACAATCTTGAGAAAGACGGCGTAAATTTTAAGATTTCTCTTGTACTTTCACCAGTGCTTTGTACATTGCTTGAAGATTCTGTTATACAGCAGGAGTATTTGGAATGGCTGGACAGACGCATTGCTTTTGGAATGAGGGAAATTCAGCGTACTGCACAAATGCATGACATTCAGAAAAATGCAAAGCTGATATTTGAAAAAGCTCAGGAAGATAAAAAGACTTTTGAAGATTATGGATGCCGTCTTGTTAAGAAATTTCATGAATACCAGAAGAAAGGGTTTATAGAGATTCTTGCAACCTGTGGAACAGATATATTCATGCCGTTTTATAATGACATGGAAGAAATTCTAAATGCTCAGGTAGAGGCGGGAATCTATGCATATCGTAGTTTCTTTGGAGAAGTTCCGGATGGTTTCTGGCTTCCTGAATTGGGATATTATAACGGGATAGAAAAGTCGTTGCATGATTATGGAATGAACTATACAATTCTTGATTCTCGAAGTTTCCTTTTTGGAGAAATAGAGCCAAATGACGGGCTTTTCCGTCCGGCAAGATTTACGAATGCCCTTGTTGCTTTTGGCCGTGATTATGATTCGGATCAGGAAATTTTTGGCGATGATGGATATTCAAAATCTGCAGAATACAGGAATGAAGCGCGTGACGTAGGGTTTATGCTTCCTCCAGAAGATCTTGAAATGTTCATTTCAAAAGGTGAGATACGCTATCCTGTTGGATATAAGTATTGGAATAAGACCGAAATAGATGATTGCGAACTTGGTGATGTAAATGAACTTGAAAATGTATACGACCCGGCCACTGCTCATGCAAAGTGTCTGAAAGATGCGGATGCATTCATAAATGCAAAGCTTAAGAAGCTTGCCGCTGCTGAAGTTCTGATGAACGGAAAGGATGCTTCTATGGTCGTTACGATTAATACCAATCGACTGCGTTCAGAATGGGCAGAGGGAATTGACTGGTTGGAAGCTGTTATACGAAAGGCAGAAAGCTGCGGAATCGATACGGCAACTCCAAAAGAGTTCGTAATGAATCCTTTTGAGCTTCAGCGTATAAAGCCGTATTACGGAGCGGCTTGCGGTGTTGGTTATGGAGAAAATCTTCTTTCAAGCAAGAACAGTTGGATGATGCGGTACATACGAAAGGCAAGCGAAAGAATGGTTGATCTTGCTGACAGGTTCCCGGTGGAAACGGGGCTTAAGGCACGGCTTCTTAATCTTGGAGCAAAGGAACTAATGTTCTGTCAGTCTTTAGGCTGGGCAAAAATGATAAATGATGATGATTATCCTGAATATGCGGAAATGCGGTTTAAGCAGGGAATAAATGATTTTACAGCTGTTTTTGATGCTCTCGGCTCAAATACAGTAAGTACAGAGTGGCTTACAAATCTTGAAGCACAGCATCAGATATTTCCATGGATGAATTATAGGATTTTCTGCAGAAAACGATAGTAATAAATCGAGCTGCATTTGGCTGTTTACGGTGTATTATAGTTCGATTTGGGTGTTCTAGTCCGTTCTTTATTCTGTGTAAGCGGACAAGCTTTGAACACCCGAAAGCATATTTGTGTATTTTTCGGTAGAAATTATTGCTTCTTTTGCAGGATCGAAATTTTTATCGATCAACAAAATTTCTTTCCATGTTTCAATAGCTCTTTCATACTCTCCGTTTGCATAGAATGAGAAACCTTCCTGATACAGTTCGTCTATTCTGTTTTTTGTTTCTGAACGTCCTTTATCTCCGAGCCGTATTTTTGCTGAAAGGCTGATTCTGTTTACAGGATTGAATGAGGTTGTAAGGTCAAGAGAATAGTTTATATTGAACCGGACTTTGAGAACTTCAAATTCGCTTCCGATGCTGAAGCGTGGATTTGCGCCTTTAAGCTGGAACCCCCCGAGAACAGAAAAGAATGGAGCAATGTCAACGCATACCCCGCTTCCGATGTAGAACATCTGGTATTCGGAAAAATCTCCAAGGTTTATCGGTTGTCTGAATTCAACGGTCATTGTTACAGGTCTGATTATTTTATATGAAAATCCTATGCCTATAGTCGTTGGAAGAGGATCATCGATTTTTAGACTCTCTGAAAATCCCGTGACAGCGGCTCCTAGATTGGTTATGCTGAGGCCTGCCTTGCAGTTTGTGTCCCTTGAATAATAAAGTTTTCCTAAATTGAACTGTGTAAGAATTCCTATATCTGCCATAAATGCAAGGGCCGATTGGGCAAGACCGGAATTGGATATTATTCTTCCGTTGTAATTATCTGTGTAATCTGGTACGCTCCGCCAGCAGAATTTTAGGTTTGTTCCTACGGCCAGGCCCCGGAATTTGTATCCTGGAAATAAATTGTATGAGGCGTTCAGCACGGCTGTCGTTTCTGAATAGTAGTTGCTTGCTGTTCTTGTTCCGAAAGCATCGTACTCTGTAAAGGGTACATAAAAACAACTGATTTTTCCACCGATTCCAAAATTATTGAAACGTGTTGTTGCCGCAATAGTTTCCATTGCAGAATCTGCAATCCAGGAATTGTGAAAAAGAGCGATTTCTGTCTGTTCAAGTATTGAAGAAGCTGCGGGATTATAGTCAAAAAAGCTTATGTCATCGCAAAGTCCTGTGTATGCGCTTCCTAAGCTTTCCGGTCTGCCACCGGAAGGAATTAAAAGGGATCGGAATCCTGTTGTTCCTTCGTTTTCTTCTGATATACCGTAAAAAGACTCGGATAAAATATTGCTCATGTCTGTAAGATCCAGTGCAAATGCACCGGAGCAGACTATCAGCAGGAGAAAATAAATTGATATCCGACGGCATAAAAAAATCATTTTGACCTACTATATTTTCGGATTTTCTGCTTTAATCTTCAATATATTGTACCGAAAATATAAGAAGACTTTTATATTAATGCAAGGAAAAATGCGGACAAAATTCCTTATTCTGATTATATCACTTTTTTCTCTTTTTGGTGGAATTTGCAAGGGCAGACAGCCTGTTGATGGTGTAATGACTCTAAAAGAAATTGATTTTTTAATTAATGATGAGGTTCATCGTGATTATGAAAAAGCTCTTGTAGAACTCAATAAATATTTTCTGGCGTATCCAAAGGAATTTGATGCCGTTCAGAGCCGCATAAACCTTATTATGAAAAAACGTGATGTGTATTCGGAGCAGGTTAATATGCTCATGGATGTCATAAAAAATGGAGAAGTAGGAAAGGAAAGCGAACTTAAGGAAATTACGGATAAGATCCTTCTTCTTGAAAGAAATCCGAGGGACCGCAGGCTTGATGTGATAAAGGATACAAATTACCTGGTGTCGATGTATCAGTACAGCGCAATCCAGAATAAGACTAAGGAATTAGTTGCAAAAGGAAATTATGCAGGGGCTGCTGTTAAAGCTGCGGAAGGATTTCAGATTCTAAAGGAAAATTTTATTCTTCGTTTTGAAAACAATTCCGTTGTTGAAAGAACTGAAAAAATCACTTCGCGTATGACTGTCCTTGCGTCCCAATACGGATCTTTGCAGGATAAACTTTCAGCGGCAACGGAAGCATATATAAAGGCATTAAAAAAAGGTCAGGACATACAGATTGATTCGGCTTTATCTTCTTTAAGGCTGGTGTTCATTGATGCTGCCAAAATCCGTAATGAAATAAACGACGGTGCTGTTGAACTCAGAAAGCTTAATAATGAACTGAAATCGACTTACAGCAAGTCAAAGAGTGTCGGGCTTGGAGAAAAGGATATTTATCTTAAGCATGGCAACGAGTATCTGGGACTTGCGGAAGACTGTATTTGTGGCTGGCGAGAGAATTTTCATCCTGATCATGGAATCTTAGGTGCTTTGGATGCCCATTGGAATATATGTGTAGAGAGCATGAAAAAAGCAACTTCAGAAAAAATTATTTATTTAGGAAATAAATTTGCATCGGAATGTTCCCTTGAACAGTTTAAGAATTCGGGAAAACTTCCGGATCAGGAAATTTTAAGGCAGATAAGAAAGGCATCAAATTGTGCAAAAGTTGTAAATGGTCTGTATGCCCTGCAAAGAACTTATGATGGAAAGGAATATAAAAAGGCATTTCCAAATTATAGTATTTCTGTTGATTATATTGACGGTCTTATCAATGTAGCCGAACGGGTTACAAGAGATATTAGTGATGTGTCAGAATATGTAAAAAAAGCTGAGGATGCTGCAAATGTAAAGAATCCAGAAGATGCAGAATTGAACGGACTTTCTTATTCGGGTGAACTGCTGGATGCGGTAATTGCAATCGATGGAATAAATAAGAGCATCCAGAATGCTTCATATAAAAAAAGCGACTGGGGGCGGTTGTATAGAAACGCGCTGGAGGCTCAGAAAGGTGCAGAGTTCGTTACTGCTGGTCATAGGGAAAGAAAATCGCCTGGTGTTGAGATTGATGACCGTGTAATTGAATGGGGAGTCATAGAAAAAGTTTCTTCCGATTATGAGAATGAAATTTCTTCTTATTCAGAAAATTCAATCGGACATCTTTATACTATGCTTGCTGAACTTTATGCACGTTGCGGAACTGAGTATGTTGTAAAGGCCAACAGAGATTGTAAGGATATAAATACTATGATTGGCGGTGATAATTCCAATACATCAGTAAGACGTTATGCTCAGAAAGCCGTTACAAAAACAAAAGAACTTTCGGCATTTATAGAAAAATCAAGGAATATACTTATTCTCGGACAGAAAAAAATTAAGAGCCCGTATTCTGACTTGTATGCTGGTTTGAGCGAATCGATTGATCGGTCAATTGAAGAGTTAAATTCTGTTGTTATAAGGACAAAGGATAGTCTTCAGCTTGCAGAAAAGTACGTTAAACGGGCGGAAACAAACCGCCGTAAGGGTGACGAATCAATGCGCGATTCAAGAAAGTCTTTGTCAAAAGAGAAATTTGAACGTGCTACAGATCAGGCTTATAAAGCAAATGATTATTATATTGAAGCTCTCAAAGATGACTATGACGAAGAATTCAGCCGTTCAAGTTCTGCGGCAGTAACACAGCTTTTAACAGACATAAAGGAAAAGCAGAAAGTCTATATTTTTGATGAAGTTGATGCTTATCTTGCGAAGGCTGATTCAGAATACCGAAATGATAATTATACAGCAGCTCAGATGTATCTGAACCGAGCGCAGGAACGCTGGAAGATAGTTTTCCCCGAAATTGACAACGGTGAAATTTCAAATATGGCTGCAATTATTGATATTGCTTTGCAGGCAAATAACGGACGTTATCCGACTGATAAGCTTGCGGAAATTTCACAAATTCTTAGTATTGCAAATCAGAGTTTTGATAAGGGGGTGGCGCTTTCAAAAAAAGGTGACAGGTCTGCGGCTTCTGAATTTAACAATGCAATTAAGAAATTGGATGAACTTAAATCAATTGCTCCTCGAAACAAGGATGCAAATATTCTTCGTTTGAAGATCCAGCAGTTCCAGAATCCTGAGCAGTTTGAAATCAAATTCAAGGCACGGATTGATCAGGCAAAAATGGATTATAAAAAGAAAGATAAGCAGGTTCAGGTTTATAATGATCTTAAGGATCTTGCGGAAATGAAACCCGATTATCCGGGATTAAAGGAACTTATTCTTGAACTTGAATACGAGATGGGAATAAAAGTCCGTATTACAGATACAGGAAAGGCTGATTCTGCTGCTCTGCTTGCAGAGGCTCGTTCGATATTCAGTAAGGCTGGTTCAGATCAGACATTATTAAAGAATGCATTGAAAAAGGCTGATCAGGCTATTGCAAAATACAGCGGGAATGCTGAAGCAAAGTCGTTAAAAAATAAAATCCGTGTTAAACTTGAATCACAGGTTGTAAACATTACGTTTGAAATTAATGAAAAATATCAGGAAGCAATGGATAAATATAATGCCTATGATTATGCCGGTGCAAATGATATAATTGAGCAGATATGGGCAGACAGTAGAAATCATACTGAAAAGATTGATAAACTTAGAAAAAGGATTAAGGCAGAACTTTTATAATGAACCTATCTTTGAATTTTAAAAAGCTTATTTTCTCATTTTTTGTGTTTTCTGCCTGTTTATGTGTTTTTTCGCAAGAATTTTATTGGGAAAGACCGGTTGTCGTTTCCAATGGAGATTCTCGCTATTCCAAGGCGGTTTCAAATGAAAGCGATTCTTATGCATTCTGGCAGGAAATAGACAAATCAAAAAAAAGTATTTATCTTACCGTCCGTTATAAGAATTCTGATGGAATATGGGTTAATAACAGTAGATTTGCAGGTCCGTTTTCCTATTCTGGAGAAATTCCTGACATTTATTCAGCGGCAATTTCTTCAGAAGGAACAGTGGCGCTTGCTGCGTTGAGTGCGGGCAATAAAATTGCAGTTTTTGTTTCAACTGATAAATGCCGCTCGTTCAGAAGATTTGATTTTCCTACGGAAAACGGAGAGTTTCTTGCTCCTAGAATATTCGTAACGGAAAGCGGTCGTTTTCTTCTGTTCTGTTCTCTTGCAAAGCAGGCGTCTCTTGGCAGTGTCAGAAATGTTCTTACTCACAGCTTTTTTATTTACGGGGCAGTCTCTGAAGACGGTTTGCATTGGTCAAATTTTAAGCCTGTTTTTGCGAATGAAGAATATAAGAATTCTTTTTCTCCTGTAGTCGCTTCTAATTCTCAGGGGGCTTTCCTTATCTTTCAGAGCCAGTACCAGCAGAAAGATCTTGTTACATATCAGCTTTACAGTTCTTTTTCCGGGGATAATGGAAAAACCTGGACTTCTCCTATATTAATTTCTGATGAAAATTCATTTGAGGTGAAAAATTTCGAATATTTGAATTATGATAATCAGCTTCCGTTTGCATTTTCTTGTGATGATGAAATCCTTGTTGCTTGGGAAAGAAATAAGCCGGGAGCTGACAATTCAAGAATATGTTTTGCAAAAATAAATAAAAGCGGTCTTGTTCCTCGTTCTGCAGAAGTTATTGTTGATGAAGGGAATGCGCGTGGTGCAGTTCTATTTAGTGTAAATGATGGAATTTATGCTTCTTGGTATGCTCAGAATGGCAGAACTGATTCTGTTTTTTATGCAGAAAAGGATGGTTTTACATGGCGCAAAGCTCCTGTTGAGACAGAAATACTTCCGTCTTCAAGTCCGTTTCCTTTAAAAGACAAGGGTTCAATAGCTTTTGTCTGGCAGGAAAGTGAAAAAAACAACACCGGCAGAATTCGTTTCATGGCTCCTGATGCTTCTTGCGAGAAACCTGGAATTATCGCCGATAAGATAAAAACCGGTGCAAGAACCCGCACTCAAAAATTAAAGTTCAGGGTTTCCCTTCCTAAGGATTCTTCTGGAATTGACGGTTATGTTTACAGCTGGTCAACAGATCCTTCAGAACAGCCCGTACTTGATGAATATTCGTTAAAGCTTCCATCTAACAATATTCTTAATCTTTTTGCGGAAAAAGAAGGAGTCTGGTATCTTAAGGTTTGTGCCCGTGATAATGCCGGTAACTGGTCTGAGCCTGCGGATTTTTCTGTCAGACTTGACCTTACCCCACCAAAACCTGTTCGATTCATTGAACCTGAACTTGATTATGCCGGTTGTTTGCCGTCAAATACATTTTCAATAAAGTGGAATCCAGATCCTTCTGATGATGATATTGTTGGTTACAATTATGAAATATACAGGATAAGTGGAATAAACAAAAAATACGTTTCTACTGTGCGACATCCGCTTAAGATAAAGAAAACGGAAACTTCGGAATATATTCGGCAGCTTTTAAGGACGAATTCAAAAGCCATAGAAAAAGAACGTAATCTTTCGGAATATATTAAGACCAGAATGACTTCTACTAAATTTCAGAATTACGAAAATGGTCTTTATGTGCTTGCTGTTGCTGCTATAGACGAAACAGGGTTTGTTGGAAAGACAGCAACTATTCCATTTGTTTTGAATAAATATGTCCCGCGTACGCAGATTCGTAAGATCAATAAAAGTGAATCTATATTCGGTGACGTTGAAATTGATATTTTGGGTAAAGATTTTACTGTTGACGGAACGGTCTCTGCTGTAATCGTGGACCGGGACGGACATTCTCCTTATGATCTTGTGATTAATGCTTCTGATGGAAAATTTAAGGTTGCTTCAAATGAAAAAATTTCGTCTGTTAAGCTTGGAAATGTGCTGGATGAAGGCTCTTATTATGTCGGTATAATTCATTCGGACCGTGGGTTGTGTATGACTGGAACGGCGGCGCTTTCAATAACGAATAGCGGTACCGTTAAAATTGAAAATGACTATGACTATCAGCCAAGATGGAGGGCTGTTACAAAAACTTATTCTTTCAGGTTATACATAGGGGCAATGCTTCTTTGTATGATTCTTATTCTTTCTTTGATCGGAATGATTATGTTTGGCATTGAATTTATAAAGAACTGCCGTGAATATTTTTCCGTTCTAAAGACAATTGATCAGATTTCTCAAGGAGTTCTTATGGCTGATTCTGTAATGGAAAATAAAAAAAGAAAGGGTACTCTTAAAGTTTCTTTGTCAGGATTTACAATTTCGCTTGTAGTATTTATCATCATTCTTCTTTCTGTAATTCTTGGTAAGCAGATGATACAGGAACAGAATCGGACACTTTCTAAAGGATTGCATGACCGTGTAGATGTTCTGCTTTCTGGACTGGTTTCAGGAACAAGATCTTATTTGCCTTCAGAGGATGTTCTTGAGCTTAGTCAGCTTCCACGTCAGATGTCATCTCTTGATGAGGCGGAATTTGTTTCTATTACGGGTGTTCCTTCAAAAGAGAGCAGCGCAAGTTCTTCGTCGTCTTTGCTGCATGTATGGGCTTCAAATGATCCGGCAATTACACAAAAAATTGATAAGCTTAATAAAAACAGAACAAATTTTGAACCAGGCGTTTCGTTGATGGTAAAAGATGTTCAGGCAGAAACGGATGTATTTGAAATTTGCAGGGCAGTGAATGAAGAAGCTGTCAGTTCATGCAGCAAACTAATTGAACAGCTTTCGGCTTTGAATTCAGAAGGTCGTAACGCATCTTCAGAGCGCCGTCTTGAAATAAATGAGCAGATGAAGCAGATAAACGTGCAGCTTAATAGCCAATTTACGGAGCTTTCGATGAAATCAGGTGGTGCGATTCCTGCCTATAATGATAGAAAACTTGACCGCAGTGTAACGGAATATATTTTCTATAGGCCGGTTCTCTTCCGTTCCGGGGTTTCAAAAGATTTTGTCCGAGGGATTGTTTTTGTAAAGGTTAATACGTCAGCCTTGATTCAGGAAGTTGATGATTCTACAAGAGTTATTGTCTATTCTGTTCTTATTGTCGCTCTTGTTGCAATTGGCATGGGAATTATAGCTGCTCTGATATTTGCAAGCCGGATGGTTCGCCCTATTTCTCGGCTTGAAAAGGCTGTAAAAGAAATTGCGGAAGAAAATAACAAGGAACTTCTGCTCAGAAACGAAATAAAGAATCTTCCGAATAATGAAATCGGACGTTTGGGAGATTCTGTAAACAGGCTGCAACGTGATCTTGGCTTTAATGCGCGGGAACTTAATCTTCAGCTTAACGCATGCGAAATTCAGCAGGGCCTTGTTCCTCTGGAACCGCTTGCCGGAAACATAAAGCAGAACATTTCTAAAATTACGGACAATACTGTTTCTGAATTTGCGTATTACAAAGGTGCGGCTGGAGTTTCCGGTGACTATTTTGATTTTAAGAAACTTGATGACCGTTACTATATGCTTGTAAAATGCGATGCATCCGGTCATGCAGCTCCAGCTGGAATTTTAGTTACAATGATTGCCACTCTTTACAAAAAATGGACGGAATCTTGGTCGTTTGCAAAGAACGGGACGAAGTTGGAAGAGTTCGTATACAAGGCAAATGACTTCCTTGAATCGCTTAACATAAAAGGAAAATTTGTAGCTCTCATAATTTGTCTTTATGACAGTAAGACCGGTATGCTTTATATGTGCCATGCCGGAGACAAAATTTACCGCATTTATGACAGAACAACTGGTATTCTGCTCAAAAATGAACTTAAGGAAACTCCGGCTGTAGGACCGTTCCCTTCATTTATGGTACAGATGAAAGGCGGGTTTACAGTTGAAAAGGCTTCATTAAATCCTGGTGACATTCTTCTTCTGTATACTGATGGTATTGAAGAAAACGGACGTGCAAAGCGGAAGGCAGATTATTCTCCTATCCTTCGTCCTAAACTGAACGCAGAAGGTGAGCAGATAATTGATGAGTACGGAAATCTTGAATGGGAAACTGATAAGGAAGAATTTGGCGAACAGCGTGTTGAACAGATTTTCGATGCAGTCATAAAAAAGAAAAAGTTTACGCTTACAAAGGAAAAGAATCCTACTGCAGGAGAAGTCCTTGAATTTGACTTTACAGAATGTGAAGGAACCGCGGAAGAATGTATACGCGCGCTTGCTGCGGTAGAAAAGGTTTTCCGTATTTATAAGCCGGTCAGTGCAACTTCAAAAGATTGGGTTGAGGTTGATACTGCAATAGATGGTTTCCTAAAAGATCACTTTAATTTATATAGTGATTATGCTGTAGTTCCAAAAGATAAGGATGGAAACGAAATAAAACCAAAGAACCCGAATTACGTATACTATGCTTTCTGTAAGGAGGACGTTCAAGAAGATGATCTCACTGTAATTGCTGTTCAGAGACCTGAGGAAAAATGAGGCAGGTAAAGTCTTTTGACTATCATCCATCATTTTTTTGTAAATTATTTTATTTGCAATATGTCAGAAACGCTGTATATTTAAAGTAAGCAGAATTTTTAGGTCACAATCTGCTTAAGCATCGTGACTATATGTGTAATCTTAATAGAAAGAGCGGTTTCTGATTTTTCAGAGGAAGCCGTTCGGTGGAGTTTTTTATGGATAAAGAAGATTTAAAAGCGAAATTCAGATCTGGAATGGATAAATTTGTTGAATCCTCAAAAAAGGCCTTGTCTCAGGCTGGAAATGCGGTTCAGGATTTCAGTGATAAAAGTGTAATTCGAATAGAAAAGCATCAGCTTGAAACAAAAAAAGATGAACAGCTTAAAAAATTGGGAAGTCTTGCTGTTGAAAAGTTTCTTAACGATGATTCTGCAGTGCTTTCTGCAAGTGAAGAAGCTGTTGTCACAATTCTTGAAGAAATCCGTAGGCTTAATACTGATATTGCAGAACGTGAAGAAAAATTGAAGGCAGAAGCTACTGAGCCTCAGGAAAATTCATAGGATTTTACAGATTTTTTTGAAAAATAGCTGGCAAATAAGTTATGATGCGGCGATTTAGCATGTCTACTTATTAGAGTATGATGTGTACGACGGCGTTTTGTGTGACAGGTCATATCGACAGGCTCAATGACCGTATACAAAAAACTTATTAGTCAGCTTTTTTTTGTTGCCGTTCAAGTTTTTTCTTCTTAGATTTTAAGAAAAGAAATGATGGAGGCAATCATGGATTACGAACACTTTACACTTAAAATGCAGGACGCCCTCCAGAACGCAAGCGCTCTTGCTCAAAAAAATGACCACTCGGAAATCGGTCTTGAGCATCTTTTGTATGCTCTTTTGGATCAGCAGGACGGAATTGTTCCGCCTGTTATAGAACGTATAGGCGTTGAACTTTCGCGCTTGAAATCAGATGTACAAGAACTTCTTTCTTCCTATCCGGAGGTTACTGGAAATACGCAGATGCGTCTTTCCAACGAGGCTGAAAAGGTTCTTGCAAAAGCAGAAAATGAGATGTCTAAGTTCAAAGACCAATATCTTTCCTGCGAACATCTGCTTCTTTCAATGACAAAATCTACGGGCAGAATCGCCGATCTATTAAAACGAAACGGAATTACCTATGAGGCAGTGCTAGAGGCTCTTAAATCTGTGCGCGGAAACCAGACTATAGACAGCCAGGATCCAGAAAGCAAAATGCAGAGCCTTCAGAAGTTCTGTACAGACCTTACTGCCCGTGCACGTCAGGATAAAATTGACCCAGTGATCGGACGTGATGAAGAAATCAGGCGTGTAATGCAGGTTTTGTGCCGCCGTACAAAGAATAATCCGGTTTTAATAGGTGAGCCAGGCGTAGGGAAGACGGCTATTGTAGAAGGACTTGCAAGGCGTATTGCGGGCGGAGACGTTCCAGAATCGCTGAAGAACAAACGTCTTCTTTCGCTTGATATGGGAAGTCTTGTGGCAGGAGCGAAATTCCGCGGTGAATTTGAAGAAAGACTCAAGGCTGTAATTACCGAAGTTACAAAAAGTGAAGGGCAGATAATTCTATTTATTGATGAGCTTCATACGATTGTGGGAGCCGGTGCAAGCGAAGGTAGCATGGACGCATCCAATCTTCTTAAGCCTGCACTCAGTCGTGGCGAAATACATGTAATAGGTGCGACGACTTTGGATGAGTATCGCAAATATATAGAAAAGGATGCTGCTCTTGAACGAAGGTTCCAGCAGGTTTACTGTTCTGAACCGACTGTTGAGGATACAATAGCTATTCTGCGCGGTTTAAGGGATAAGTATGAAATTCACCATGGTGTTCGTATTGAAGATGAAGCTCTTGTAAGTGCTGCAGTTCTTTCTAACCGGTATATTACAAACCGTTTTATGCCGGATAAGGCGATTGATCTTGTGGATGAAGCTGCAAGCCGTCTTAAGATGGAAATAGAAAGTCAGCCGACAGAACTTGATCAGGTTGAACGAAAGCTTTTACAGCTCAGTATAGAAAAGCAGTCATTAAGTAAAGAAGATGACCCTGCAAGCAAGGAACGCTTGAAAAAACTGGAAAAGGAAATTGCAGAAATCTCTGTAAAAAGGGATGCAATGCGCCTTCAGTGGCAGAATGAAAAGTCGGAAATTGACAAAAGCCGAACTCTTAAGGAAAAACTTGAGCAAGCCCGCTTTGAAGAAGAAAAATTTACCCGCGAAGGTAATCTTGAAAAAGCCGCTGAACTTAAGTACAGCATAATTCCGGGATTTGAAAAAGAGCTTGCACAGGCTGTAGAAGTTGGAAAAAACAAGGAAGAAAATTCTGGCAGGGAAAGTCTTTTGCGTCAGAGTGTCACTGAAGAAGATATAGCAAAGGTTGTTTCCAGCTGGACAGGAATTCCTGTTGCAAAAATGATGACCAGCGAAAAACAGAAGTACCTTCAGCTTGAGGAAGTCCTTCATAAGAGAGTCATAGGTCAGAACGAAGCTGTTCAAGTAGTAAGCGATGCAATCCGCCGAAACCGTTCTGGCTTAAGCGATCCGAACAGACCACTCGGCTCATTTCTGTTTATTGGTCCTACAGGTGTAGGTAAGACGGAACTTGCAAAAACTCTTGCAGACTTTCTGTTCAATGATGAAAAGTCGCTTACCCGAATTGATATGTCGGAATACATGGAAAAATTCAGTGTGAGCCGCCTTATCGGAGCGCCTCCGGGATACGTAGGCTATGATGAAGGCGGTCAGCTTACAGAAGCAGTTCGCCGCCGTCCGTACAGCGTTGTCCTATTTGATGAAGTAGAAAAAGCGCATCCTGACGTATTCAATGTTCTGCTTCAGGTTCTGGATGACGGCCGTCTGACAGACGGTCAGGGACGTGTTGTGGACTTTAAGAACACGATCATCATAATGACAAGCAATCTGGGAAGCGAACTTATTCTGGATGATGCAGAAAAATCTTCAGAGACCAGTTCGAACGGCTCGGTGGTTGAGGCTCTCGAAACCACCACTGTCAGCCCTGAAACCCGTGCAAAAATCGACATGCTTTTAAAGCAGCATTTCCGCCCGGAATTTTTGAACCGAATAGACGAAATAGTAATGTTTCAGAAACTTGGAAAAGATTGTATTGGTGGAATCGTACGTATTCAGCTTGAACGCGTTGCGCGCAGATTGGAAGACCGGCGCATTAACCTTACCTTTGATGACAGTGCAATTGATTTCCTTTGCGAAAAAGGCTACGACCCTGCGTTTGGCGCCCGCCCTATAAAGAGGGCTGTTCAGACCTGGGTAGAAAATCCTCTGTCAAAGGAACTTCTTGCCGGAAAATTCAGCGAAGGCTCTGTTATAAAGGTTTCCGCTGCAGACGGACGGCTTATATTCAGCTAGACTGGTAATGCATGAACCGGCAGAAAAAATTCTTACATTTATTTTTCTGCCGGTTTTCTTGATTTGTACAGCATGTGCATTTTTTTGCTGCCACGGCCGGTAGTCATATTAGCATTTGACGCATTTTAACTCTGATGCTAGAAATACAAATTTACTAAACTTTCTTGCAGAAATGACCGATAATGTGGTGGGTTTTTATATGCATATAGATAGTTTATCATATGGTACTTTTGTATCAAAAAAAACAAAATTCGATCCTGGTTATGCCGATGAGCTTTATGATTGGGAAAAGCCATTTAAAGCTCAGTCTGATGAGTTCGACAAGAAAATTCAGGAAAAACAGGCGATAAAAGCAGAAAAGGATGCTGCAAGACGAACCTACATAGGAATGAAACTTGTAGGTATTATTTCTTGTATGGTCGTAATTTCTTTAGGACTCATTACTTTTCTTGTTTCGTATTTTGTCTCAGCTGATACAAGAATAAATGCGGAAGACAACAATATGACAATAAATACCCGGACAGCCGCAGATTGTGAAAATCGTATTTCGTCATTGATTTCTGCGATCGGAATGTTTTTTGATCAGCTTGATACCAGTGGAAAAAATGAAAGCTTGAACCGCGAAAATGCCATCCGCTTTTTTGACAGAAATAAAGAGGTTGTAGGAATCGCTTTTCTTTCTTCAAATAGGATTTATACGAATTCATTTTTTTTCAGCTATCATGAAAAAAAATCATCGTTGTTCCAGGACTATGTGAAGCAATATATATCTGAGAACGGTAAAGCTATGGCTTCGGAAATAATGATGGATAATCCCTCTCCTTTTTTCGGTGTTCCTATGATTTCAATGGTTCTTCCTGTGCTTTCGGACAGCAGTTCTGAAATGACATTGGTCTGCTTTTCTTCTGAGTCTTTGAATGAAAGTTTTTCCAGCGGTGCTATAAATTCTTCCTTCATGGTAAATGACAAAGGGATTGTCCTTGTTCATCCCGATATGATCAGTATGATGAGTGCAGTAGATATGAGCGATAATTATCTTGTAAAAGAAATCGGTCGCAGTAAACAGAACAATATGCAGACTACATATCGAAGTGATGACAATGTTGAGTATATTGGCGCATTTAAAAAACTTTCAAACGGAAACTGCGCTGTAATTACGGAAGTCGAGACTCGCATTATACTTGAAGCCGTTAATTCTACTACGCGTAGAAATTTGTATTTAACGGTAGCTATTCTTTCTATTGCAATATGCGTAGTATGGTTCTTTTCAAAGTCTCTTTCCCGTCCTATGGAAAAGCTCACTGCAATTTCAGATGAAATAAATAAAGGAAATTTTAATACCAATCTTTTTGACGAAATCGTTAACGTTCATCGACATGATGAAATCGGGGTTCTTATGCGAAGTACTCTTGCAGAACGCGATATTCTCAATACTGTTTCCCGGCTTACTAATAAGGGGGTTGCAAGGGCTATTGTAAGAAAGGAAATTGACTTTGATCCGCATTTAAAAGACATAACGATTTTTTTCAGCGATATACGAGGATTTACCGCAATCTCTGATGGATTCAAAAAACGTTTTGGGGAACAATCGTCTGCGGAAATTATTCAGTTTCTTAATGATTATATGAGCCGCATGGTAAACTGCATTTCTATTACTGGCGGAACACCTGATAAATTTGAAGGTGATGCAATTATGGCGTGCTGGGGCGTTCTACGTGATGAAAGTCTTGAATTTGAGGAGATGGAAGACGGCGATCCTGGAAAAGAATATCTTAAGCTGCGGCACGAAGCTCACAGGAAGGAAGATGCAATGAATGCTATCCGTGCAACCGTTGCAATGCGCTATGCGCTTATGAAGTATAATAAAGATGCACTCAAATTTACGAATGAACATGCAGCAGATCCACTTGCAAAATATAAGCCTCATATCAGAATTGGGTGCGGGCTTAATTCCGGGCGTGCAACTGTAGGTTTTATGGGATCGATGCATAAGATGGAATTTACATCCATCGGTGATTCTGTAAACCTTGCTAGCCGAACGGAGGCTTCGAACAAACCTTGTGGAACCGATATTCTGCTTACGGAAGACACCTACAATCTTATAAAGACTGATTATATCCGGTGCAAAGAAAATAACTTTTCTATTGCGGAAGAAAATAAAGCTTCTGAAATAATTGTCGAACAGATTCCGGTTACTTTTGAAGTAAAGGGGAAAGGAAAGCAGCATTTTTACGGTGTAGTTAACATGCCTAACTTTAATATAGAAGAATTCTTTAGGACAAATGAACCTGATTTTGAATTGGATGAAGACTGTGAATGCGCTGTAGGTCCAAAAGGTCCTAAGACTCTTAATGAAGTAAGAAAAATGCTTGGTATTGATATACCTGATTTTGAGAAGGTTAATCTGGATGAGAAAGAAAACAAAATCAAGGCTACTTGATGCGTTGATTGCTGTATCCGGAGTTGCTGTTTGCTGTACAAGTATTGTTCTTTTTGTCAAAGACTTGAACAGGCATACGATACGACGGGACAAAGATACAATTGCATCGATAGTCTATAAATATAAAACTGCTCATCGAAAATTTAACGACCGTGTTGTGTGGGAGCGTCTATGGCAGGATGCTCCATTGTATAATGCGGATACAATTCGTACTGCCGAACAGAGTTTTGCTACAATCACTTTTATAGATGGAACTGTAATTGACGTGCTTTCCAGTACGATGATTCAGGTTTTTTATAATGAAAACGGCTATTATCTTAATGTAGGAAACGGTTCTGTTTCTGTAGATACGACAGCAAAAAAGGATGGTTCATCAAAAAATTCGGTTCATCTTATGTTGGATGATGGTTCCAGCATTGAATGCGAAACGGGAAGCCGCGTTTCGACCGTTACGAATTCTTCAATCGGTGTGAATTCCGTTTCTGTTCAAGCCGGTACCGCAAGCATAAAGACAATTTCAGGTGAAAAAGACACTGTTTTAGGCGGTGAATCCGTTACCATAGAAAAAATCCAGCCTTCTGTTGATGAAAGGCGTACTGAGCCTGAAGTCGTTATAAAACGAAGCCGTATTTCTATAGTTTCTGTTCCTAAAGAACTGTATATTCTTGGCTTTGACCACGATCCGAAAAGGATTGAACTTGAATGGAAAATTTATGAAGCAGCTGAAAACTCGGATGTCGTGGTTCAGACTTCTTTGTATAGAGATTTTTCAGAAATTATAAAAAGTCAGACTATAAAGGGAAGAAATTCTTATTACATAGATGCTGCTTCGGAAGGAGCGATGTATTGGAAAGTATTTCTGAAGGATCAGCCCGAAGTTGCTGAAACCGGAAAAGTTTTCGTAGATTACGCTTCGCCTGTTGTCCTTTCGTCTCCCTTGGAAAATGCCGTCTATACATTCCGAAAGAACTTTCCTCAGGTTTCCTTTGCTTGGAGCGGGAATAAATATGCCGACTATTATCGTCTGGATGTTTCAGAGTCGCCGGATATGTCGAATCCAGTTATTTCTCAGGATGTCTATACTCAGCGTGTATCTTTCGATTCTTTTAGAGAAGGAAAGTATTATTGGACTGTAACGCCTTATTATTCTGAAAATTCTATAGGTTACGGAAATAATGCTGGCATACGAAGTTTTTCAATACAGGAGCAGAAAATGTCCGAGCCCCCGGAGCTGAGCTTTCCTGCTGACGGTGCTGTTATAGTTTCGGATAGAAGCGGGGCGGATATTTCGTTCGGCTGGAGAGGATTTGAAGATGGTTCTGAATACAAGCTGCTTGTGTCTTCAAAATCAGATTTTTCCGATTCTGTTTATGAATTGAATACTTCAAAAATGCGCACACGAGAAATTTTCGATACCGATAAAGTTCCTTCTGGTTCTTATTATTGGAAAATATTGCAGATTGATCCTGAAGGAGGGGTTCTTTCATCTTCTGCAAGGCGCTTTGAAATAAAAGATTATATACCGGCTATGTGCAGGCTTGTTTCTCCACCGGATTTATACGAAGTAACAAAAAATAAACTTACTGAACTTGATTTTGCATGGAAGGTCTCTGATTTGCCGGTTGGAGGTAGTCCTGAATGTGTGTTTCAGATTTCTGCACAAAAAGATTTCAGTTCTGTTTTGTATGAACATAAAAATGAGGCACGGAAAGTTTCCGGTCTTAATCTTGACGGCGGAACTTATTATTGGCGCGTTTCTGTTTCCGATTACAAAAATGACGGGGCTGTAATCTCTGATGTAAGGCAGCTCGTCGTTCTTGACGAGCTGGAAGTTCCTTATGTAATCGAACCAAGAGAAAAGAACATAATAACTCTATATGATGACAGAAGTGTACATTGTGAATGGCGTGCGGTTTCCGGGGCTGATTATTACAATCTTAAGCTCTATGATGCCGATAGCGAAACTGTTTTGAATGAAATTTCTCATATCAAGGGAACGTCTGTTGATGCTGCAGTTACAGCAATTAAGATGTCCGGAGAAATGAAGAATTGCTATATTTCTTTGCATGCAGTAAGTGAAGAAAATGAGTATAAAGCCATGCGCGTAAGTGCACAGGCTGGTGTTCCGTTCAAAATAAGGCTTAGAAAAACAGTCCGCCTTTTGTCCCCTGACGATTCAGAAAGCATTGCCGGCCTTACGGCGGTACGGAAACAAACGGAATTTTCATGGAGATACGGAGATCCTGTTTCCAGTTCAAAATTTACACTCAAAAAAATGCAGCCTGACGGAACTTACAGGATTTTTGAGACCGTAGAAAATCCTAAAAGCAGCGTAAGATTTGAGCGACTTCCTGCAGGATTCTATAAGTGGACAGTAAGCGCCTTAAGTATGGATGGAAGACCTTTGGACGCAGAAGAAACAAGGTTTTTTGAAGTAAGGCCTATTCCTGTGCTGGAAAAACCGGAACTGGTTTCTCCTATTGAAAAAACAGTGATGAACGGTGCATATTTTAAAAGAAACCGCTATATTGAATTCTCGTGGAAGCCTGTTGAGTTTGCTACTGATTATGCATTTGTGCTGTATCATAAGAATTCCGACGGTTCTTTGCACAATGTTTATGAGCAGAAAGAAACGAAGCGCAGTTCCGTTAAGCTGAAGAATCTAGGTAAGCTTGATGTGGGCGATTTTGAATGGCATGTTACAGCTTTTTCTCATGCAGATGACGGTTTTGAAGAACAGAAAAGCCGAGAGTCTATAGGTACTTTCAGAATAGACTTCGGGCTTCCTTCAAAAATAAAAACGCTTGATCCGGGAAGAATGTATGGTGACTAAAAGAATAATTGCCTGTTTCCTGTACATAGTTATTTTCTCATCTGCCTTTGCGCAGTCTAAGTTCAAGCAGAAATTAAGCTGGGAAGCGGATGAAAATGCTCTTGAATATACCGTAGAGGTTGTTTCTGTTGTCGATGAAAGCAAAAAATATTCATATAAAACGGAATCTGCGGAAATAACATTTTCGATTCCTGCGGGAAAGTACAAATACCGGATATGCGCGTATGATTTTCTTGGGCGCGAAGCTCAAATTTCCGATTGGAAGATTTTTGATATTACAAAGGCTCTTGTTCCAAAAATCAAGGTGAACAGGAATCCTTCAATAAGTTCGTTGTCAGCAACGGAAATAAGGATTCCTTCAAAGATTTCTGATATTGCAGCGGATTCTGTTGCGCTTCTTGTAAACGACGAGACAGAGCAGAAAGTTCCATGCAGTATGGAAATTTCTTCTGAGAATAAAAAGGATGGCACGGTTATTGCTACTGCCGTAAAAGTCAACGGAGTTACCGGCGGTTATTGGCGCATTAAGGTAAAAAATCCGAGTGGTCTGGAATCGCAGTCGGATGTAATAGACGTATCTGCTTATTTTGATGAACTTGCCCGTATACAAGCGGAAAAAGAACGTCTTGAAGAAGAAAAGCGTCTTGCTGAAGAAGCTGCAGAAAAGGCACGCATTGAAGCGGAGCTTGCCGAAAAGGAAAGGGCAGAAGCTGAATTGCTTGCGGAAAAGGAACGTCAGGAAGCCGAGCGCCGTGCAGAGGAAGAAGCCCGCCGTGAAGAAGAAAGAATTAGCCGTGAAAAAGCAGAAGAAGAAAAACGGATTGCTAATGAAAAAGCTGCAAAAATAAAGGAAGAAAAACGTCTTGCTTCAGAAGAAAAGCGCAAGAAACGCATGGAATTCATAAAGGCGCATACAAAATTTGATATGACTCCTATGCTTGGTGTGAGTGCATTTTCGCCGTTTGCCCTTGATGGACTTTTTGAATACAGTGATTCAAAATTCTTGCCTGCCCTTACAATTAAGATCTATTATCTTCCTGTTCTGATAAAGACCGTGAGCCTTGGAATGAATGCCGAAGCAGGCTTTTCAAAAATGTCGGGCTCTACTTCCTTGTATACAATGGATTTTCCGATCACAAGGTTTGAAACGAATTTTGTATGGCAGAAAGAGCTTAAGAAAAATCTTCTGTATTGGAATTTAAAAGCCGGTGCGAACGCGTTTATTGTAAGCTATGATCTTGAATATATAAAGAATTATACCGCCCGCGAATCTCCGGCAGAAAAAGATTACGGCTATTTAGGAGCGCAGTTTGGAACTTCATTATGGATTCAGCCCGTTAAAAAAATTGTGTGTGAAATCGGTGCAGATCTTGTTTATGAACCTATAAATGGAATGCAGACTATGTATTTTGATCCACATATTTGTATGGGATTTCGTTTTTAGGTGCTATAATCGGAGTGAAGATGACAAAGGACAGGTTTGTTAAAAACATTACGATTATCCTCATTCTGCTTGGTACATTGCTTTCTTCTGCCTGCAATTTATCTTGGTTTGAAGATCTGGATGAAGAAGTAAAGTCTCCTATTCTTACAGTAATGACTTTCTATACATGTACAGATCCGACTGATGAGACCTGTTCTTACAAAAAAGTTCAGAAGCCCTATCTTATCGGAACGGTCATAAGTCATCTGGACTTTCCCTATCTTGATTTAAGTGATGCAAAGCCTGGTTACAGAATTGTAGGCTGGAAGTACTATAAGAATTCTTTTGAAAGTGCTCCGACATCTGCACCTCCTTATGTTTCCTTTGATGGCGAAGGAATGGTCAGCGGAGTTTATGTAAACTACCAGCTAGATGATTTTGTTGCCGTGTGGCGATTGATTGAAGACGTAAAATATACGGTTAAACATTATTTCCCGAAAACCGATGGTTCCGGCGGTTATATTGACGACAGCTATGACGAAGAAAATCCAACCGCAATAACTTACGGGCAAGGTCAGGTTGATTCTTATACGAATGCAGGCTCTCTTGCTGAAGAAGACTTTCCTGACGGTTATGATTTTGACCGGTTCACGATAAAAAAAGTTGACCAGCAAATTATAAAGGAAGACGGAAGCACAGAAGTTAATGTCTATTACGTATATCAGGATGCTAAGTATACGGTTCGGCATGTCTGTGAAGACGAACGTTTTCCAGAACAGCAATTCAGCCTTGATGAAATGAAATATGGAAGAAAGAATGAGCTTTCAAGTGCAACCGCATTGTCAGAGGAAAGCTTTAATGAATTGCTTGCATCCGCTTATCCTGGTAAAGATTTAACCGGCTATGAATATGAATATTATGAAGCGGATGAAATTTCTCAGTCAGCAGTAGCCACGGATGGATCAACGGTGGTTACGGTAAATTATCATTGGGTTAAGAGAAGCTATAAGGTTGAATATTACCTACAGTATACTGACAGCGGTTCAGTTTCTGCGGAAAGCATCACTGAGAAAGAAGACTTTAAGTACGTACTTTATAATACTCAGGTTTGTTCAGGTAAAAAAGGTGATACAACTGAAGCAGAGGCTATAACAGATACGATAGATCCTCATTATAAGCTTCAGCCTTATGAGCAGGAAACTATATCTGATGATAATTCGACAGTTGTTAAGATTTATTATAAATGGCTCTGTAAATATACGGTACGTTATCTTTTGGAATCTGAAACAGAGGATGACTATTCTATTTCGACCGCTTCTATAGAAAAGACCTCCTGGTACGGAGTAAAGACTCAGGCAGAGGGGTTGGTCAAAACAGAATGGAAATACCAATCAGAAGATGATATATATGTGGGTACTTTAGAAGGGTATGAAATTCAGGATATCGTTCAAGTTTATCCTCTTGCAGACGATACGACTACGGTAGATGTAAAGTATAAGCGTAAGCTTATGACCGTATGCTTCTACGATGGAAAGAATTCCGAACCGTTTGCAACCGTTGAAGGAAGATATCTTACCTCCAAGATTATAAATATATCGGCGCCTTCCTGGGGAGAAGGTTATGAAGATTATGAGTTTGATCATTGGATTGCAGAAGATTTGTTTGGGCATAAAAATGTGAACGGATTTGAAAATCCTATGACTTACATAAGTTTTTATGGAGCTATAAGTTATACAGCCCATTGGATTAACAGGTCCCAGTATAAATCGTTTGATATAACGCTTGAGCATAGTTATCAACAATACGATGGTTCAAGCTTATTGCTGACAGAAACTCTGACTGAAGAAATTTGGCCGAATGAATTGAATTTTTCGTCAATTCAAACTTATAAAAAGGATAAGCCTGGATATGAATATTATTCATGGTCTGGTCCTATGATAAACGAAAATGATGGAAGCGATGTATATTCATATAGGGTTATATTATATTATCGGCCTGTCACATATTCTGTCTCTTTCATGGATGATGATTCTACGGTTATGTATACAGGAACTATGAAATATACTCAGCCTTTCAGCACTATTGAATCGGACAGCTTTAAATTATCTCCGGAACGGGAAGGATATTCTTTCAAAGGCTGGGCTGTAAATGGTGATGAAGCAAATTTAGTTACTCTTGCCGGGGAGGATGAATTCTCCGAAATTAATGACGTGACCTATAAAGCTGTTTGGGAAGGCATTGAAATTGAAGAGAATCCCATTGTAAATATTCTGTCGCCGTCTACTCCGTTTGAAGAAAAAGATCTGAATCTTTCAAAAACTGTTGCCTCTTCAATCGACACTTCAAGCAGTCCTTCTATAATGCTTACGGCTCCTGCTGGTTATGCTCTGTATGTGTGGATTGTAGGAGACGATGTAATTGCAAATCAGGCAAGTAATACATACGAATGGGATTACAAAGTTGGCGGAACAAAATTATCTGCCGGATATTATTCTTTGATTCTTGTTGTAAAAGATGATGACGACAACTGGTATACTGAAGGTATGGAAATTCAGATAAAATAGGAGAGTATTTATGTCCAGGAATAAAATAATTTGTTTTACCATATTCTTGATCTTTCTCTCGCTGACTTTTGTTTCCTGTAAAAATGAAGAAGACAGAAATGTTTCTTCGTTTTTGTGCGCACAACTTGCTTCAAATGCAGAATCTATGGAGGATATGTGCGTAGTTAGTTTCTCCCCGGAAATGGAAAAGTCCCGGGGCAGTATAGTTCCTGCAGAAATAGCGATTTCAGATTTTTCAAAGTTTCATCTTACCCTTACTCCTGTTACAGGAGGAGGTACTCTTCAGGAATACGATTATACAAGTGCAGAAGAAATAAAAAATACAGTTTTTACATTGAATTCCGGCAGATGGAGATTTGATCTTTCTGCATATAAACAGCTTGAAACCGGAACAGATCCTGTGGCGATTGCTTTCAGTAATTGGGAAGAAGAGTTAAAGGCTGCTCAGGAATATAAAATTACGCTTGAACTTAAATTCGATCCAGCAGGCAAAGGATCATATTGCGTACAGATAAAATATCCAAAGAACAGCTGTAATTCGGTAAGTGCAGTTCTTAAGCAGCTTGGTACAAATTCTCTTGTCCCTGTTTCATCTGAAACTTCTGCTGTCATAACGGTAAAATCAGATTCTGGATCATATTCTGTATTAGAAGTTTCGGGGACTGAACTGGAAAAGGGACTTTATTATCTTGTGATTGAGTTCAAAGATACGGCTGATAATATAATTTCAAAAAAGGTTCAGGTTGTATATATTCAGCCTTTTTCCGTATCATCATCTTCCGAGCTTACTTATGAAAATTTGAATACGCCGTATACAATAACGTATTTTATAAATGGAACTCTTTCCGACGGTGCTGTATGGGATCCTTCTTTCACGCCGATAACTACGTTCAATTCTTCTACTAAGCTTGATTTTGCTTCGTATACGTCGAATCTGAAATATAACAATCATACTTTTGCTGGCTGGTACAAAGATGCCGAGTATACAGAACCTTTGGATCTATCAAAAAATTATTACTCTGAAGATCTTACTTTGTACGCACGCTGGGCATGGAAAGATGTTTACATAGATGTAACTTCAGGAAGTGATTTGAACTCTGGAGACAGTGCATATTCTGCAATAAAAACCGTAGCTGAAGCAGTAAAACGTTTTGAGATGACAGAGGAAGTTCGGCATCTGTATGTATGCTCCGGTCCTATTTTTGCTGCAGCTGATCTTGAAAATCTTAGTTCGATTTCTGGTAGCGGAGGTCACGAGTCAGCTGTAGTCTCCCGGTATTCAGAGACTTCGCCTATTAATTTTTCGATTTTAAGAGTAAATTATTCTGATATTACCATTTCTGGTCTTACATTTGACGGTGGCGCTGAAATTAACTTTACAGATGAAAAGACTTGCACCAATTCCGGTAAATCGTCTTCTAAAGTTTTGCTGGAAATAAATAGTGCTAATTTTGTCTTAAAAGATTCTGTAATTCAAAATTATTACAATGAAAGCGGTACGGCGTATGACGGAACGGTAAAAGCTGCTGTCAATTGTTCAGAGACTGCAGTGATTGAAAATTGCTCAATAAAAAATTGTTTTAGTATCAGTTCATGCAGCGGCTTGTTTTTTAGCAATATTTCTGGAAAGAATCTCACCTTAAAAAATACAAATATAGAAAATAATTACATTGCTTCAGACTCTGCTGCAAGAGGGGCTGGATTGTATCTAAAATATGGTAATCTCATTTTAAGTGGAAAGAATTATATTCGCAATAACTACAAGGGAATAAATATAGCTTCGGGGACAAAATCTATAAGCAATCTACGGTTCGATACGAATACTTCAAAATTTATTATATCAGGCAATATAGAAGGATCTGTAATCTTCTTTAATAAGGATGTCATTTTATCAGATGAAAACACGATTGTCTTTACTCAGGGGTACGGTGCATATAATACAGCTGATCCTGCTGATATTTTCAGTAATGAGACGAATTATATTATAACAGAAAAAGACGGTGAAGCCCGTTTTGATTCAACTAACGGAACAGCTCAAATAAACGTTGGATTTGATTCTGATGTAAGTTTTTATCTGTCTCAGCAGACCTTGAAACTCGATGGAAGTGCGCATACAATATCTGTAGGAGTAAAAATAGACGGTACAGATTATTCCGATCCTTCTTCTGTATTGTCAAATTTCGAAATAAAGAAAATATACTATTTTGAATCAGAAATATCATCTGCTGTCTTTACAGGTAACAGCTTTGTCATTCCTGCTGGTTATCCGGTTGGCAATTACACAATCTATATAACAGGTCAATATAAAAACACGGTTTTTGATGCAAACCTTATTCTTACGGTAACTGAATAGTCTCAGGAGAGTTTATATGAAGAAAATAACGCCTTTATTTATATTTTTTACCAGTTTAATTTTGTCTGCTTGTAATCTGGATTTGTCTGAATCTGGAAGAGATAGACTTCTGCTTGCAAATCATTTTGTTGAGCAGAATAAGACGCCGGAAATGATCGAAGTTACGGGACGGGCTGTCCTTGGTATTTCCCGCACAGCGCTTCCTGTTATGCCTGATAATAAAAAATATGTAGGTTCATACGCTAATAACAGTTTGGGAACTTTTTCAGTGAATTCTGACGGGAGTTTTTCTCTGACAATTCCAGAAGGTCAGTATAAATTTTCAATCTATTGTCAGTCAGATGATATTCCTGCGGTTCTTTATTTCAAATATGAAGATACGAATTTTAGAACGGTTTCAAAGTCTTCTCATAACTTTGAATTCTTGTTGGAACCGGCAGATGGTACAGGTACAGTTGATTTGATGCTTTCTGTCTATGATCCTGCAAAAATACCATGTGCAGATGCCGTCTGGAAAGATGATTCTGGAACGATTCATTCTGTGGATATTCTTTTTTCGTCCGGGGCTGGTAATCATTTTTATCTTACGGATTCCAATATTTCGGGAGCCGTTGATTCCGGTTCGTATAGCGTTGATTTTACGTTCTATTCGGATTCTACAAAATCTAAGATTGTTTATAGATGCACGGAAGTCATAAATGTATACGCAAATCTTTCTACTACGGTCTGGCAAGCAAACGGTACATCAATTCATTTTTCAGGAACAGGCAATGTCCTTTATATTTCAGAAGATACTGTTGCTGCAATGAAAAACAAGGTTTTCTATGTATCGGCTGATGGTGCAGACGGAAATTCAGGAACATATTTTGCTCCGTTCAAGAAATTTCAGGATGCTATAGACAGAATAAAATCTCTTGATCCCTCTGGAACTGAAGAATATACAGTTGTGATTAAGGGCGAGTTGAATTTTATATATACTGATTCTTCAAATGATGATAATGATTATGCTCCGATTGGTACTATTACGTACTGTCCGAAAATAGTTATAAAAGGTGATCCTGTTTCCGGCGGGGTTATAAAAGCTAGAAATACATGGGTGTTTCAAATAAACAATGGAAATATCAGGCTTCAAGATCTTACAATCGATGTAGATTCTATAGAAGATTCAGGGGTATTCACGGATTGTATTATAAACTTCTTGAGGGGAACCCTCGAATTGAACAATGTGACGATAAACAGGACAGCTGCTGCTGCAATAGGAAGTGATATTATTTCAACTGGTGATATGGTTACAATAAGGGGAGAAACAAAAATTGGAAGAACAAGGATAAAGGCTTTAACTAGCGGCTCCCCTTTGGTTTTTGCGGGTTTCGTCCTTGCTGATATAAAAGATACTGCTTATAGCTATATTATAGAGTTTGACAAGGGCCTGGAATCAATAACTAATACAAAAGTAGTTTCTGAAAGCATATATAATGGTCAACTAAAGATTTTTAGTGAAACTTCGGACCTTTCGGGCAGTTATTATATAGATGCAGACGGATTTTTGAGAACATATTAAGCCATTGCTTTTATCATAACTTGTGGAATTCAAAAAAAACTATAGACGAATAAATTAAAATTCATTATTCTTGAAATAACTAATTAATTTTTTTAGGAGATTAATCATGGCAGTTAGAGTTGCTATTAATGGTTTTGGCCGTATTGGTCGTTTGGCCTTCCGTCAGATGTTTGAAGCTGATGGTTATGAAGTTGTTGCTATCAACGATTTGACAAGCCCAAAAATGCTTGCTCACCTCTTGAAGTATGATACAGCACAGGGTGGTTTCATGGGCCGCATCGGTGAAGGAAAACACACTGTATCAGCTACAGAAGATTCTATCATCGTAGATGGAAAAGAAATCAAAATCTCTGCAGAAAAAGATGCAGCTAACTGTCCATGGGCAGCTAACAAAGTAGACGTAGTTCTTGAATGTACAGGTTTCTACTGTGCAAAAGACAAGGCTGCTGCTCACATCACAGCAGGTGCTAAGAAAGTTGTAATTTCAGCTCCAGCTGGAAACGATCTTCCAACAATCGTTTACAACGTAAACCACAAGACTCTTACAAAGAATGACAACATCATCTCTGCAGCTTCTTGTACAACAAACTGCTTGGCTCCAATGGCTAAAGCTCTTAACGATTACGCTCCAATCGCTTCTGGTATCATGTCAACAATCCACGCTTACACAGGTGACCAGATGATCCTTGACGGTCCACAGCGCAAGGGTGACCTCCGCCGTTCACGCGCAGGTGCTCAGAACATCGTTCCAAACTCAACAGGTGCTGCAAAGGCTATCGGTCTTGTAATTCCTGAATTGAACGGAAAATTGATTGG
>Ga0256405_10001352_pt1 | contig 67561 bp, 65 predicted proteins | sample RumenRJG_02DNA_FD_189096 | JGI IMG/M metagenome (GOLD analysis project Ga0256405, IMG submission 189096) | Bovine rumen microbial communities from Lethbridge, Alberta, Canada - RJG_02 | ecosystem: Host-associated > Mammals > Digestive system > Stomach > Rumen | place: Canada: Alberta... | reverse complement strand
TAATAGTCAACCAGTATAACTGACGTCTGCCGTGTTGAAAGCACCCTTTCTTTGATGTAGAATTAATTGGGCAAATTGGGCCAAATATCCCCCGCTGCCGCGAGTGTCACGGGGCGGACGGTGCTTTATAAAACCTTTAAAAATGGAGGAAACAAATGGATAAGTATTTGATCGGCACACTCAACAACATTTCCCAGAAGGGTCTCTGCAGACTCACAGACAAGTACGAGCTGACAGAGGATGTCGATAAGGCAAACGGCATAATCGTAAGATCCTTCAAGATGCACGACATGGACTTCTCCGATGACCTTCTCGCCATCGGAAGAGCCGGAGCCGGAGTAAACAACATTCCGCTCGACAAGTGCGCAGAAAAGGGAATCGTAGTATTCAACACTCCTGGCGCTAACTCGAACGCCGTTAAGGAGCTCGCAGTTGCCGGAATGATCATGGGCGCCCGCAACATGTATGAGGGCATCTCCTGGGGACAGACCCTCGAGGGCGATGTTGCCGCAAACGTTGAGAAGGGCAAGAAGCAGTTTGCAGGAACAGAGATCGCAGGCAAGACTCTCGGAGTCATCGGTCTCGGAGCTATCGGAGCAAAGATCGCCAACGCTGCTGAGGCTCTCGGCATGAAGGTAGTCGGCTACGAAGCATTCACACCGCATCCTTGCCTGACAGCTGACGTTAAGCTCTACGACAGCGCAGAAGAGATGGTCCCTGAGTGCGACTTCGTAACGATCCACGTTCCGTCGCTCCCTACAACAAAGGGCATGATCAACAAGGACTTCATCGCCAAGATGAAGGACGGAGTCATCTTCATGAACTACGCAAGACCTGACCTCATCGTTGTTGACGATGTAGTTGAGGCTCTCGAGTCCGGCAAGATGAGAAAGTACATGACAGACCTTCTCGAGCCTGAGTACATCGGCAAGAAGGGCATCGTAGCAACACCGCATCTGGGCGCTTCGACAGCAGAGGCTGAGGAGAACTGCGCAGTAATGGCTACAGATCAGCTGATGGATTACCTGGAGAACGGAAACATCGTCAACTCCGTAAACTTCCCAAGAGTTTCGATGGAGAGAAGCGGAGACGAGAGACACTGCTTCCTTCTGAAGAACGACAAGACAGCTGACGAAGTAAAGGCTAAGATGGAAGAGCACTACGGCGACAAGCTGAAGGGCTTCGCAGGAGCAAAGAACAGAGCCAACGAGTTCGGCTACTTCATCTGCGACGTAGCTGCAGGCGCTGAGCCGTTCAGCTGCGACTGTGTCATCAGGACAAGAGTTCTGTAGTTCTTTCGCAGCATACGGGAAATTCCGTAATAGATCCGATCTGATCACGGATAAAAACAACTGATCAACACAAACAAAGACCGCCCTGCCGGCAACGGCAAGGCGGTTTTCATTTCCAAAAGAACTCTCAAATGCCATAGTAGGTCATTCCGCTATATAATCACCCGTTTTGACCTACTTTTTCCCCCTGCCCGGCAGTTCATATTCTGAATAGTAGGTCCTTTCACTATAAAGTCACACGTTTTGACCTACTTTTTACTTCCTGCCCGGCAGCTCATATTCTGAATAGTAGGTCCTTTCACTATAAAGTCACACGTTTTGACCTACTTTTTACTTCCTGCCCGGCAGCTCATATCCTGAATAGTAGGTCCTTTCACTATAAAGTCACACGTTTTGACCTACTTTCCCGCTCGTCTCCCCTGACTCGCGGCGGCTTGTATCAAATACATAGGGGTGTATTTTGGCATGATTTCACGAAAAACGGGGTGTCATCCGCAGATGCGCACCCCATTCATTTTCTACATTTTGTTTTCTAAAGTTCGTTCTTCATCATATCAGCGTATGATTCTCTTTTTATCACGAGCCTCGGTGTGCCCTCTTTGATCATGATCATCGCAGGCTTCGGCACCCTGTTGTAATTGGAAGCCATCGCGTAATTGTATGCTCCTGTCGTGAGCACAGCGATGACATCTCCCCTTTCAGGCTTCGCGATACTGATATTCTCCGCGATACGGTCTCCGCTCTCGCAGCATCTGCCCGCAACTGTGCATTCATAGTCCGCCGGTACATCTGCCCTGCTGGCGTTCAGAACAGTATATTCCGACTTATATAGTGCGAACCTCGGGTTGTCGGTCATGCCGCCGTCGACCGTGACGTAATTGCGGTAGCCTTTGACTTCCTTAACGCCGCCGGTAGTGTAAAGCGTTGTTCCTGCATCGGCAACTATGCTGCGGCCCGGCTCCATAAATATCGCGTCAAACGACACACCGTACTTTTCGCACGCCGCATTCAGATGCTCCGACACCTCTTTGATGCGTGCCGGGATATCGATGACAGGATCCTTCTCCGTATATCTGACGCCGAATCCGCCGCCGATGTTCAGGACCTTTACTGCCAGTCCGTATGCTTCTTTTACCCTCGCCGCGTACTCCGTGAGTATCTCTACCTGTCTGTTGAAGGAGTCGCTTTCAAAGATCTGCGATCCTACATGGCTGTGGAATCCGGCGACCTCGATGTTTTCGCATGCGAGAGCCGCCTGCACAAAGTCATCAGCCTGTCCGGTATCGATCGGAACGCCAAACTGCGAGTCGACCCTGCCGGTATTGATGGCCTCAAGCGTGTGCGGATCAAGTCCGCAGGTAAGCCTCAGCAGCACCTTCTGCCTGACTCCCCTGTTCGCGGCCGTCCTGTCAAGGACGGCCATCTCGTTCAGATTGTCTACGACAAAGTATCCTATGCCGCTTTCCACTCCGTATGCGATGTCTTCATCCGTCTTGTTGGTGCCGTGGAAGAACATCTTCTCTGCCGGGAATCCCGCCGCGAGAACCGTGTAGATCTCGCCCGGGGAGACCACGTCAACGCACATGCCCTCCGACTCAACGACCGGATATATGCCCTTGAAGCAAAGGGACTTGCTCGCGAAAAGCGGCGCCGAAGCAGGACCGAAATACTCATGCATGGCGTCTACATATGTACGGCACTTCTCACGTATCATGTCCTCGTCAAGGACGTAGAGAGGTGTGCCGAATTCTGCCGCGAGGTCCTCAGCGTCGCATCCGCAGATCGCAAGATGCCCTTTTCCGTTTACACTTAGATCGTTATAAAGCATTTTAGCCCTTTCTGAATGTGCCCCAGGGGATGCCCCTTTCAGGGCGCACCCCTTGTGATGCACAAGGTTTTTTACAGCATGTGCTCGAGCAGTTCTTCTCTTGTATGATGCGAGAGGTATGCAGGCGGAACGTCGAAAAGCGTTTTAGCTCCGCACTGGCCTTCCTGATTCATCCTGTATGCAGCTCTTGCTGCCGCAGCGAGTATGCTGCCTGTAAAGAACGGGTTGGAATCGAGGTTGAGAGTGAACTCCACTGTGTTGTTGAACTCTCTGTCCAGTCCCGTGCGTCCGCTTCTTATAACGCTGCCGCCGTGAGGGAGTCCGCTGTGATCTCTGTCGAGCTCTTCCTGTGTGATGAATGTGACTGTAGTGTCATATGGCTCGAAGTAATCCGGCATCGTCTTGATAGCCTCTTCGATAGCGGCCTTGTCTGCTCCGTCCTCAGCAACTACCCAGCACTCTCTGAGGTGCATCTGACGTGCTGTGAACTCAGGATGCTCGTTGTTCCTGACGCTCTCAAGAGCAGCCTCGACAGGTACTGTGTATTGTCTTGCGTCCTTTACTCCCTCGATCCTTCTGATCGCATCGGAGTGTCCCTGGCTGACTCCGCGTCCCCAGAATGTGTAGCTGTCGCCTTCCGGAAGAGCTGAATCCGCGAGTATCCTTGCGAGCGAGAAGTATCCCGGATCCCATCCGCAGGAGATGATGCCGACCTTGCCCGATGCAGATGCAGCCTCATTCACCTTCGCAAAATGCTCCGGAATATGGTGGTGGTTGTCAAAGCTGTCGATGACGTTGAACTTTGCCGCAAGTTCAGGTGTCATCCAAGGCAGATCTGTCGCGCTGCCGCCGCATATGACGACTACGTCGATATCATCCGCGAATTCGCCGATCTTATCATAAGCCAATACAGGAACTCCTGTGACCGTCTTCACAGACGCCGGGTCTCTTCTCGAGAATACCGCGACAAGCTCCATGTCCTGAGCCTGTGTCACGGCAGCCTCAACGCCTCTTCCTATATTTCCGTATCCTGCTATTCCTACTCTTATCATCTTTTGTCTCCTTCTTCTCCGGTCCCATTGATGTCATTATCAGTCAGCAAGAAGATCGTCCATGTCGTACATGCCCGCAGGCTTTCCGGCCAGGAACCTCGCAGCAGCTACAGCACCGTCCGCAAACAGCGCCCTGTCATGAGCCTGATGTGTGACCGTGATGGTCTGCGTGTTGGTCCCGAACATTACCTCGTGGATACCGACTATATTGCCCATTCTTACTGAATTGATGCCGATCTCATCCGGCTCGCGCTTGCAGTCGCCGGATCTTCCCAAATTGTAGTGGAGCTCAGGTCTCGCCTCCCTTACCGCGTCAGCCAGCATGAGAGCTGTGCCGCTCGGCGCGTCTACCTTTCTGTTGTGATGTGTCTCCACGATCTCGATGTCGCAAGCTCCAAACTTGGCTGCGATCTCCTTCACCACCTTGGCCGTGATCGCGACTCCGACAGACATGTTCCCCGACTTGAATACAGGGATGCTTTCGGCCGCCTTTCTGATGCACGCCATCTCCTCTTCAGTCTGTCCTGTGGTGCAGACGACTGCAGGAAGTCCCCTCTTTACGCAGTACTCCATCAGATCAGCTGTAACCGAATGGTGCGAAAAATCTATGACCATGTCGGCCGGACCCTGATAGGCATCCATCGTCAGGTAAGCTCCGTCCGCGCCCGTAGGTGTGACGCCTGCGACGACCTCCATATCATCAGTCTTCTCTATGATGCGGGCGAGGATCGAACCCATCGCTCCGTCTATTCCGTTGATTATTACTTTCATCCGGCTTTTTCCTCCGTTAAGATCAGATGATCCCCAGATCAGTCATTGCTTTGCGGAGCCTTTCAAGATTCGGCTCCTCCATTCTGTAAAGCGGCGATCTGAGGATAGGATCGCACCAGCCCATCATTGCCAGAGCTTCCTTGACCGGGATCGGATTTACCTCGCAGAAGAGAGCCTTTACGAGCTCGTTGTATTTGCACTGAAGAGCCGCAGAACCGGCCACATCGCCTTCCCAGAACTTTGTGCACATCTCTTTTGTCTCCTTAGGGATGACATTCGAGAGAACAGAGATGACGCCCTTTCCGCCCATCGAGAGGAACGGAACGATCTGATCGTCATTGCCCGAGTAGATGTCGAGCTTATCTCCTACGAGCGCGAATGTGTCAACGATCTTGGAGATATTGCTGTTTGCCTCCTTGATAGCTGCCACACCGTCGATCTCCGCGAGCTTTACATAAGTAGAAGGCTCAATGTTGAGACCCGTTCTGGACGGAACGTTGTATGCGATGATAGGAACGTCACTGACGCTCGCGTACTCGCTGAAGAGCTTGACCAGGCCGTTCTGTGTAGCCTTGTTGTAGTACGATGTAACGATCAGGCATGCCGATGCGCCCGCGTCACTTGCGTACTTTGTCAGCTGCTTTCCGTATTCTGTATGGTTGGAGCCTGTTCCTGCGATGATAGGAACTCTGCCGGCTGCTCTTTCAACAGCGAAGCTGATGCACGCCTTGTGCTCTTCGTCTGTAAGAGTCGAGCCCTCGCCCGTCGTTGCCGCGATCACGAGAGCGTCGATGCCGGATTCGATCTGCCAGTCGATAAGCTTGCCGTACTGGTCGAAATTGACTCCGGTTTCTGTCATCGGAGTGATCAGCGCCGTTGCGACTCCTTTGAAAATAGTATTGGTTACTGCCATGTTTGTTACCTCCTCATTTTGAATGATGATTTCAAATAATGAGATGAGGCTATCGGTAAGAAAACGCCAGAGTTTACTGCTTTAATAAAAAGAGCAGCCGACACGGATCAGCTGCTCATGACAAATCAAAATAATACTCTGATTTCTTATCATGGATAGCTCTCCGCGTATTCGCGACAGTCGTGCGCATCTTATTGCGTCCGCCCAGATCGGCACAGGATGCAGCCCTGCCTCACTTCGGCGTCAGTCCCTTTCGCTTCACCCTGCACTGCACTGCTTAGCGGGATGGTTACTTTTGACGTGACGCGTCCTCTATCTCAATAGCCGAATGTTATTATTAATATGTAAATAAGTCAACACCAAAAGCTTATTTTTTTGGTATTTTTCACAAAACACGCTGAAATTCTGCCTATTTGCCGAATTTCTCCGGGTCCACCTTCATGACCTTCCTGTCATAAGTCAGAAGACCGTTAGTCTCATCCTCGACATCAGAAAGCTGCGTATAGATAGCCGCGCAGAGTCCCTTCTCTTTCAGCGGCTCGATATCTTCCTTATATAAAGTCTCAAGATCGCGCTGAAGAGCACCGGCATCCGCACACTTCCTGTATCCGTACGCCCTCTTGCCTCCGAAATAGTGGCCCTGGATCTTGCAAGCATAGCCGCCGAACTCGCTCAGGACCATAGGCCTGCTGCCCGGTTCGAGCGCTGCCTTTTTGAAGTATACGTGATAGCTGTCAACATCGCTCTTTTCCTGCCAGAACCAGCCCGACGTGCTGTCAACGAACCTGCTTCTGTCTGCCGACTTCAGCAAGTCATAAGCAGCGTCCGCGTCAAACTGTCCCCAGCCCTCGTTGAAGATGGTCCAGTAGCATACCGACGGGTGGTTATACAGATGTCTTACCGTCTCCAGCATCGACTCACGGAAGATGCGGCGCGATCCGGCGTCCGCATGAGCCTTCGTGTCGTCGAGCTTCTTCACACCGATGGTCGGAAGCACGGTATCCCTGAAGAACGAATAATCCGAGTTGTTCACCATATCCTGGAAGACCACCATACCAAGCCTGTCGCACTCGTAATAGAAAAGCTCCGGCTCTATCTTGATGTGCTTTCTGAGCGTATTGAAGCCAAGCGACTTCATGGCCTTGATGTCTATCGCGAAGCAGTCCGGCGACGACGGCGTGTAGATGCCGTCATGCCAGTAGCCCTGGTCCAGGACGCCGTTGAAGAAGTACGGCTCACCGTTGAGGCAGAGCCTCTGCAGACCGCCCCTGTCCTCTATAGTCAGTGTGCGCAGAGCAAAGTACGACTTCACCTTGTCATCGCCACTCGTGATCTCGAACTCATACAGATAAGGATCCTCCGGCGACCAGAGTCTCGGCTCGGCGATCTCTATCTCAGCGACCGCGCGGTTATCGCTGCCCGGCTGAGCGTACATCTCATACTCACGCCCGTCCAGCTTCAGGACACCCTTGCGGACACCGAACGCGGTGATCTCCGCCCAGTCCTCGCCTGTCTCTATCTTTATCGACGCTATATGAGTCTGCGGAACAGGCTCCAACCAGACGCTCTGCCAGATGCCCGACACCGGTGTATACCACATGCCGCCGTTCTTCTCCTTCTGCTTGCCCCACGGATACTTGTGGTCGAGCTTGTCGCGGACCTCAACGATGATGCTGTGAGTATCCTTGTCCGCTCCCTCCAGCAATTCCGTGATATCAAAGCTGAACGGCAGGTATCCGCCTTCGTGCTCTCCGGCAGGCTTTCCGTCGACGAAGACCTTCGCGGTCTGATCCACTGCGCCGAAATGCAGGATCACCCTTTGGCCTTTCCATCCGTCAGGCACGCTGAAGCTGCGGCCGTAGAGCATCACCTCGTCTGCCGCGATACGCCTGCCGACGCCCGAAAGTTCACTCTCCGGGCAAAAAGGTACATTGATGCCCATGGCCATAGGCGGGATCCCGCGCTCACTCTCTTTCTTTATTCCGAGGCTCCACTTTCCGTCAAGGCTGAGCCATTCGTCTCTCGCCATCTGCGGCCTCGGATATACCTCATTCCATTTCTTAGCCATTATCTTCCCCCTTTGCAGATCATATCTGCCTGCGCAGTTTGCACGCCGAGCGCCTCACTCAATCCAGCCACACCTGCGCTGATACAGAAAAAATGCCGGCTGTTACGCCGGCATTCCGCTTTCTTTTTAGTTCGAAGCTGCGGCCGCGAGAACGATCGAGTAGAACTTCTCTTCGGCTGTCGAGCCTCTGGATGTAAGAACGATAGGCACTTTGGCTCCGACGATGATACCCGCCATCATTCCGTTGCTGCTGACTGTCCAGGACTTTCCTACCATGTTTCCTGTAGCCATCGAAGGCATGATCATGCAGTCAGCCTCGCCCGCAACAGGGCTCTCAAACTTCTTGAAATCTGCGATCTCCTTACTGAGCGCGATGTCGTAGGAGATAGGTCCCTCGACTGTGCAGCCAGTGATCTCGCCGTTCTGCCACATCTCCTTGAGAGCAGCAGCGTCTACCGACTCCTGAGCCTTCTTGTTGAGGACCTCAGCTCCGCACATTACGGCAACGTTAGGATTCTCATATCCGAGCGAGTGCAGAACGTCAACAGCGTTGTTGATGATCTTTACCTTCTGCTCGAGATCCGGATGCAGCAGCATTCCTCCGTCGGTCAGAACAACTACCTTATGATAATTAGGGACCTGGAAGAGTCCTACGTGCGACATGATCTTGCCGACCTGAAGGCCTGTCTCTTTGTTTACGACCTGTCTCAGGAGGTCTGCAGTCTGCATTCTGCCCTTCATGAGGAAGTCGCCCTTTCCTTCGCGGATCAGCTCAACTGCCTTCTTTGCAGCCTCAACGTCGTCGCTCTCCTCATAGATAGTGACATCGCCGAAGTCGAAGCCCTGCTCTGCGCAGATAGCCTTGATCTCTTCGCCCTTGCCTACGAATACAGGCTCTACGATGCCCTCTTTGTATGCTTCATAAACAGCGTCCAGCGAGTGCTCATCATGAGCGCAGCAGAGAACGATTCTTTTCTTAACCGGATTGGCCTTTACGAGTGCGGCCAGTTCTTCGAAATTCCTTAACATTATTTGACCTCCCAAGTCCTTTATAGCTAACGCTTGTATTGGTATTCTCAAACACAGTTATTTTAACATAATTGCGGGCAGTCATAAATAAAAGTTTGGTGAATATAACGGAGGCACGTACGGGATGCGAAGCGCCTGCAAAATCAAAGGCTGTAGCACATCGCTTATGATTGAAATGCCGCGATGCAGATGATAGAATTTTCGTGTATGTACACAGACCATATCAACCAGCCAAAGTGAGGTAAAAGCATGGAATACTACGATGATATAGTCAAAAAGAGAAATTCCTGCAGAGGATTCTCCGAAAAGAAGGTCGAGGACAGCGTTCTCACCGAACTCCTTAAATATTACGAAGATGACGAAAGCGCTCTCGTCGACGAGATCGGCACAGAGCTCAAGTTCTATATCGGAACCGTCTGGGACGAACTCAAGAAGAGCGTCGGCTACAACGGCTTCTGCATCAAGGCTCCGGCCTACATGGTCATCTACTCCGATGTTGCAGATCACTACATCGAGAATGCCGGCTACATCGCTCAGGGACTCACCCTCAGGATGACAGAGCTCGGTCTCGCAGCATGCTGGCAGACCATCAACGATGCTGACGAGGCGAAGAAGGCTCTCGGCGAAGACACAGATAAGGTCGTCGCATGCGTAGTCGCATTCGGCTACAGAGACCCTGACAACAAGGAAAAGCCTGCCGGCAAGAAGTCGCTCGACGAGATGACAGACGGATTCAGATTCGGCCAGGACGTCGATACAGACCTCTGGTACAGCAGCCTCGAGGACGGCCTCAGAGCGATCGCTCACGCCCAGTCGTTCCAGAACCTGCAGCCGTACAAAGTCATCGTCGACCACGACCAGATCGCGCTGGTCGGACTCCCTGATGACATGACATCAGAGGCCGACAGACTTCTCAACTACGGCATCGTGATGTTCAACTTCTATTCTGTAATGTGGGCAGTCAGACCGGATACACCTAGATGGAGTTTCGAGCCTGTCACAGACAGAGACCTCGGCCTGCCTGCAGACGTCACATATGTCGCGAAGTGCAAGCTGTAAGAATTATATTTGATCAATAAAGATATCCAAAAGGCGGACAGAAACTATTCTGTCCGCCTTTTCAAACAATAATTATATGCCTGAAAACATATCATTCCCCGGTACTATCTGATACTTCCAGTGCCGGTTCGCCATTCTCCCCTTTTATCAACTTTCCGCCGCTGAGCATGCCGCTTATAAGTTCACGTGCTTTCGACACGCTCTTTTTATTCTGCGTCATTACATACAAGTTTTCAGATGGGCTTGTATATGTAGGCAGCATGTCACCTACTCCGGTAAGGCTGTACTTATATATTTCCCACTTAGGATTGTCAGAAATCTGCATTTTTATAAGAGCCTTTATTTCTGCCTGGCTGATGCTCATTTTGAAATAGTCCTTGAGGGATGACACGATATCATTGTATTTGAGCAGCATTGCCGTACTGCTCGTAGCTTTTTTGATCACTGCTTCGACCACAGCCTGCTGATTCTTTATCCTTTGGTTATCTCCCTCGGTAAATGATTTTCTGTCTCTGGCAAAAGCCAGCGCCTGATCACCATTCAGATGATTCATGCCTTCATAAAAAGTATATGGTGTATCTTATTATGTCAGGATGTGTAACTGTTACTGGTCCTCCCATTTGTCAAGATAGGACAAGTAAAAAATTTCAAAAAAATAGAACCGCGTCCCGAAACGCAGCATTTCCAACGGTTTCAGCGATTCTGAAGCATCAAAAAACCGGCCGTAATGCCCATGTTTAACGACCGGTAATGTGGATATATATTTGGAGCAACTTTCTTGATCTACGGGAATCTTCAGTTTTGCTCTAAGTGTTGATTTTACTTTGTTTCATCGCGACTTAGGAACTATTCTGTTGCTCCTATTATATTATTAAGCCTCAAAAAAGGGCTGATTTTTTTGTCTCAAAAAAGGATTATTTTTAGGTGCACTATTACTTGATTGCAGATATAGATCCCAGGCGCTTACAGCAGCCCCAGGAAATCTTCCGGCTCAGTGTTGAATGGCAGGTTCTCGATCATGCCATTTTTATAAAGACTATCCGGAGAGAAATTGCCGCTAGTTCTCCAGTGAGTTACCTTACCGTCACTAGACAGGAAGTCAATCGAATTCTTATATTTTCTCAGCTCCTGCATCGGTTCTGTATTGCTCACTGTGAAGCAGAGTTGCCCTTCTCCGTATTGCGTAAAATAACGGATTAGACGGTTAAAATAGATCTCATTGATATCTCGATCAAATCCGTCGATAAAAACGATGCCAGCGTCATTTGAAGCCTTTAAGCACGGCCACAGATTTATCAGATTACGGATCCCACTGCTCTCCTGCTGCATCTTTACACGAGAGTCACCATAATCAAGCATCAGCCCAGTTCCTTCTTCAGACATCTCGCTGCTTCCGTCTGTAATGATCTGCTTAAGTTCTGGTTTGAAGACTCTGATAAATCTAGTCAGGTTTTCCAAAGCCTCTTTGTCACAGTAGCCTTCCGATGAAACTTTGCTTGCTGAAGGAATTTCGATATTTGTGCGGAGGCTTGCTCCAAGTTCCTGCAGAGCGTTCTTATGCTCAGATCCGGCAGACGCAGCTTCTTCTGCTGTACTGTACGCAATGCTAACCTTCGAAGCCGGATAGTCTGCTTTCCGATATGTCAGCTCCTCGCTGCTGATCTTATAATTACAACTTGAATCCTTACTAAGCTCGATTGTGTAATGATAAACCTGGTCAGCCGGTTCAGTGTAATAATAGAACTCACACTCAAGGTGAAGTTTCTGATCGTGCAAATTGATGACATCACAAAGGAATGACTGGTAAGCCGCATCATCAAGACATGTCCTAATGCATATCAGGTCTTTTAGGATCTGTGCAGCAGTAATCACGGCCGTCTTACCACAGCCGTTTTCACCGTATATCGCTTTGATCCGGTGCTTTGAAGGATCAAAGGATTTGTTGACCGTCTTCTTATAGAATTCCAGGCGCAGCTCATTCCGTATATTTTTGATTCCTGCTACTGTCAGGCTCAATAAGTACACTTTATCGTTCATCTCAGTCAAATCCTCCGATGAACATAATAGCATATTTTTTAAAATAAATACATAGTGTACTTTCTTTTATTTTCTTGTGCAGTCATAGATTTCATCCAAATGGAAGACCACAGCTTTCATCACGTCGTCCAACTTCCCTTTCAGAGTATAGCTATGGCCTGAATCCAGATTATATTTCGCCATGATCTCCATAACGAGACTCTGACTATAAATCCTAAACTTTCTATTCCTGTCCTCAGGAAATCTCTCTGGCACTTTAAATGACAGCACCACCGAATCATCACAAGGCGCAAAGGCAATAGTGTGTTGCCGCTCGCTTTCCAAGATACATATGCACTCCGGACATCCCAGCAGGCGCACAACATCTCTTCCCACATTGATACAGTACTGCCTGCAGTCGATCGTAACAGAAGGTACGATAGTTTTATTCTCACTCATGATCCACCTCAGTTTCATCAAATCCTTATTTGAGGTACGTCAAAATAATCTGCTCTCGCAGTTTTCTCTTATCTATATTTCATTACTACATGATCGTATCACAAAGCTTCCGGAGCAAAGTATTCTCCGGTTATGGTGTAATGCTTCCAGCCAAGCGATACAAAGACAGACAAGTATTATTACTCTCCACCTGCCACCCGGTAATAATCAGGATAATAGCTTTGATTATCTTCTGCTCTCTCGTGAGAATCCTGATCTGGTATCGGTACTTTCCCGTTCTCAATCAATACTGGCTCTAATCCACTCGACGGAGAGTATGTTGCAACAGGCGCATTATCTGTATCTGCAGCCGCATCATTACTGCTGTCTTCCGAACCATCAGAATAGCCACCAGTATTTTCGAACTGATTCAGCTTTCGTTCCGCCTCATAGTCGTTATACGGTTTTCCGATGTGATTATTTGATTCATCAAGATAGCGTTTGATCTGTCGCTGCTTCACTTCACCTGTTGCCGGGTTCGTGTATGCTTCTTTGCCTTTTTCATAGCAGATACATTCGGTCATATCGAATACAAGAATCAGACCGCGATCTGAATTCCGGACTTCTCCCAGCACTTTATAGCGACATTTCGGATCCCATCCCATCATCTTAAAAATCGATCCGATGAATTCCTCTGACCGGATTTCTTTGTTGGTCCACTTGCCCTGCTTATTCTTTCTTGCCCACTCGACGGAAATAGCGCAGGACCGATAGCACACCTGTCCTGCGCTTTATCAATTATTTAAGTATCTAGTGCAGAGCTTTTTTCAGATCCCTACATGCGCAAAATAATATGCTATGCATGATGCAATTGAGAAGAATATTGTGACCGCTGATGCTGTCACAGCAATCTGAAATTTCATCATTTTCTCAGTGCATACTTTTGAGTTGTAATATATTTCGCTTGCTAGTGAATCCAGATATGTTTTTCTATTCGCCATTGAGACTATATTAATAAACTCTCTCGGACTATCCAGCTCTGCTATATCTTTGTAAAACAATGATAACTCTTTGTTATTACCTTTGCCCTTATTACCAATAAGGTTCGGCTTTATAGCACAGGTGTAAAAGAATATTGATACTAAAAAACCGACTATACTTATGATCACGCTGCCTATAAACAAGCAATAAAATGTTTTGTTTACAATCCCTGGAGATATAACAATAGCGGACATTACGTGGTCGGCAATAAAAGCAATCACGGCTATAACCACAGAATACATTCCGCAATAGATGCTTACTTTGTTATCAGCACTGACAATCCATGAGTTGATAGAGTCCAGTTCATACTTAAAGTCCTCTATTTTTTTGTCTATATCATCGCCCTGAGCATCTGTCTTATTTTGTTGTATATTTTTTTGTGTCCATCTCATATTGAATAATCCCCGCGAAGCCATGTGCATATGTTATTAGATCAAGGTGGTCTGTCAGTCCCTTCTGATATCTTTCGTATGCCACTAAGTAGTTGTCTGCAGTTCTAACACTTTCAAGAATAGCATTCTTCTGCTCAGCAAAAGAAGCCGGCACACCAACGCATAATTGATATCTTCCATCATTCAGGCTATCAAGCATATGGCATTCATCATCCTTCAGTTTTGAAATATCTATCCACGCGCCGCCGTATACTCTGCATCCAGTTTTCTGATAATCATAAGGAACTATTATCTCTATACACTTAGAGTACTCTGCTGTGAAATCTTCAGGAAAAGCATGCAGGTCCTCAATGATATCTTTTCCTACTGCTATTGTAACTATCATAATCTCATATGGTTTTGCAGTAGGCGGAGTGATTATTCTCGAGAAAGGGTAATGTTTTTTTAGTTCTCTAAAATCAGTCCATACATCGTGCAGATATTTTTTTTCATCTTGATCCGTGGAAAGGGGCTGACACTTAGCGCCTTTCATTGAATGCTCCGTATGCACCATTATATTGGCGGTTTTTGGTTTCGTGTTCTTGCTTAGCATATGTCTTTTGATTTTTATATGCGTCAAAGCCTATAGTTGTAACATATATGTCTTCACCAATTCTGCGAAACTGTCTTGCTAATTCATTATCTTGTTGTTTCAGCCCATCATAAACATCTTTTGATATAACAAGCTGGTCTTTTAACGCTAAATTGTCTTCAAGATAATCCGCTTTATTTACGGTACGGCCTATTAATAGCCTGTCTTTCTCTCCACGAGCTCCGATTCTAACTGCATACATCCTGCCGAATGCCTCACCGACACCAATATGAACTGAATACGGCTTTACTGCATCTATCATGCGCATTGCTCCGAGTACAGCATCCTTATAGCACTTTTGATTTCCCACATTATGATACAATGCAAACTCTCTGTCTCCCTGGAACTGCACATGAACACCACCTTGGTTTACTGTGATTGCATGTAGTTTTTCTAATATCTGCTTGGTCTTTTGCGCCATCTCCTTTAAATTGCTATCATCCGGAAGGAACTCTGAGGTGAAATCACGAACATCCGCGAAGACAGGAATTCCCTCGATTCTGCGACCATTAGTAACAGATAGCCTCTCCATGTTTAATGACTGCCTAACTTCAGAGAAACTCATATCAGTCAGATTACGTTTATTGGCATAGCCGCGTATGCTTTTGACTTGTGTGTCGCTTAGTTCTATACGTGATATCATTCTGCTCATTAAAGCCTCATAATAGCAAGTCTGTTTGTACTTATGGATAATTGAATTATGTCTTTTTATAAACACAGACTTCTCTTCAAGGCTCATGGTGTTATAAATATTTTCTGAGACAGCTATTGAGCTCGCTCCAGCAAGCCCCTGCAGTTTAGCAGCATAATTACATGCATACCCAATCGTTGTCATTTCTTCATAGTCGTCCATATAAAACTCATGTTCATAGAATTTGCCGTATGCTGCGCCAGCCTGTAACACGAAAGGTTTTAAGGACTTGTATTTGGCTATATCTGAGCTCATTAATTCTGAGACTTTTACCGAGTACAGAATAATCGATGCTGCAGTTTCAAATGCACGATCAATTTTTCCAGTTACATACATGTGCAACCTGGATCCTGTAATTTTCTCTACCACAAACGTATCAGGATAATTTGTCATCCCATACTGTTCTGTTGAAGAAAAAAGCGTATCTAAGGCATGAATAGAATGGTTCACACCACCTTGCTTTTCTTCATCTTCAACTACATCGTTGAAGTTTCTGACATTAATATAAAAGTGAAGACCTGTGTTACTGTTCATAAGCACCTCCGCTATAAAATTTTTCTTTACGTCTGTTGATGTGATCTTGCGATTCTTTCTTGAATCAGTAGAGCAGAGGTGATACACTCCTAATATCAATCTTGTGAAAGGGCCTCACCTTCCGCTCGATTCTGCAGAGATAGAAGAGTCGCGATCTTTTATCTCTTTTTTATTGCACAGACAATTATAGATACGCTCAAAAGTCATGTCAATATATAGTTGTGCGCTTTTCATATCACCGCAATATATAGTTATTCGCTTTTCTCTTTCAATTTATTTTGTTACAGCTTTTCTCTTCCTAGAGCTATGTGCTATACTCTGACCCATGAGCTACTGGCAACGGTAAAAAGGACGGTTAGCCCTCCTGTCGGAGGGAAACTTCTCCCTCCGATCAACAGCCTCATATGAGGACACTGAAGAAAGGAGGGATGCCTATGGACATTTTTCAGTTTATGCAGGCGGCAGCTTTTGCTCTCGCCTTCTTCATGGCTGGTTATACCATTGGACAAAAAAAGAAGTAACCGCTCCTCAGCCAAAAGTGCGGTTACATCTTCGTAATCCATATTAAGGCTAACCGTCTTGGTCGGTAGCTCTTTTATATTGTTATGATAGCATACGCCGCCAATGCGTTCAACAGTGACATTCTTTACACATCTTTTCGCATCAGGCAAGGCTATTATATCTGTGACGGTGACAATGCGCAACTATCATTTTCGAATAAGATGCGTCTCATCTGAATCGAAGTCAATAGACTTGTTTGGTGGACCCGGTGGATTGAGGTTTGGAGTAAACTCTACAGCTTCTTTCTTTTCGCTAAGTCTCTCCAGTACCGACCTTCGCTTTCCATCGCCCTCTACTGCAGTGTTATTGATGAAGCCGTCTATCATGTTGTAGTTCTGTTCGGATGACATTTCGGCGGCGCGAAGATATTCTCCGTTCTCGTAACGCTTCTGCCAGTTTTCAAGATGAGGTGAGCCATCTATGCCAACGACTGCGCGGTCAGCTTGTCTCTTGAGTTTCATCTGTCTTTCGGTCTCTCTGATTCTGCTGATACAGTCGTCAGTGAAGCCCTGATTGTCTGTGGTCATCACTGTACCGTGGTCATCGATGACCACGTATGGAGCTTTGCGGCCATAGTTCTCACTTAGCATCAAATAATAAAGCTTCCCATCAATCATGGCTGAGTCTGCCGCCATCCAGCTGCCTTTACGGCCGTCTATCATGTACCCGGCAGTATCAATCGATATAAGAGCCGCGGATGATGGTTGGCCGAAGAATTCCGGCAATAGTATCAGGCGGTTCGGATCAACATAATACGCCAGAGTAAGTCCGTCCTTAGTCGTTGCAATAACATCGCCCACTTGTAATAGTTTCCGCTCTGTTCGATCCAAAACGCTGCCGGTATTATGAATACTGCTTCTGTCAGCTGCCTTTTCAAGCCGCTCCCGGATTTCTCTGACAGTCTCAGTGCCATTAAGTACTTCCTTTTGCACCATCCTGTAATCACAGACGCGAACGCTGATGTTATCTCTCTGCAGCTCTTTATATGGTCTGTACAGTAAAGCCTGTCTTATGCGCTCCGGATATCTCTCCGGCACAGGCTTATACAGTTCATAGTAGCTGACAGTCATCACATTTTCATGATCGGTATCGAGCTGTTATAGTCAGGATCAACCCAGATGAAGTCTACCGGTGAATGCGGTCCCGCCAATCCTGAGGCAAATGCGTATTCATCATAATCGCTGTCATCATCCTCATAGTAGCCTTCAAATACAGCTTCTGAATAATTGAGATCAAGATAGTCTCTGTCTGTCATGTCCTCAACCTTCCCGATAACGCTGATGACTAAATCAAACATCTCTAGGTCTCCCTCGAGTTCAGGCAAGGCCGCCCTCATATTATCCAGGCACTCCTGCCTGCTGTCACAATCAAATAATTCAAGTACTGTAAGTTCGTCTATATCAAAATACATCATATCGCCTGCTCCTCCTTCTTTGACTCAATCGCTTTCCCGCCTTTCCCAATACCGGATTCTCTGTTGACCATGTCACGCTTATCACGCAGACCCTGAAGCAGAGACTCTCGTTTGCCGACTGTTGGACTGCTGACTACCTGAACCGGGGCCTTATCAGCAGCCATATCCGGTTTATCTTTCCCCGGCTCTACGTAAGACTTGTTCTGCTCGCTGCGCTCTACCGTCAGCTGCAGCATTTCCGCCTCAAGGTCATTTATTATCATTGACGAAGTCTCTTGGATCGTTGCAAGTGATGCATGCAATTCTTTCAGATCCGGGCTGCTGGCATAGCTCACCAGATAGGGGAAGCTGTAATCACCGACATCTTCAAATCCGAAGTGTGTCAGGCACACAAGTGCACAGCCCTCTGCCTCGGTCTCGATGATCCCCTTGTCCTTCGGATTGCCGTCCGGAGTCAGCATCTTCGATCTGTCATCATGTAAGACGCTGTGAACGAGCTCATGGCAGCATGTTTTCAATGTCTGCAGTTCAGGCATCCCACCCTGAATAACGATCTCCTTGTTTGCTCTGTCGTAGTATCCTTTCGCTCCGCCTTCAATGTCTGCAAACCTTATCGGCACAGGAGCGATATTCCTGATCGCTTTGAGGAACAGATCATAATTCTCAACACTTGCCTGCAGCTCCTTGATACCGAGAGTAGGCAGCGGTCGGCCGCTGGTCTGTGAATAATCAAAGACCGAGACTGCCTTAAACCTTGGGATCGTTATCTCCTTAGTCTCTTTGAGCGGCTTGCCGTCACTACCCATCAGAGCCTGACCGGTTGATGGATCCAACCTGTCCACTTCGCGTGTGGTTTTATATGGCGCAGGCGCTATGATCCGAATGCCTTTCTCTCCCTTATTCACCTGTCTGCCGAACTTTTTCTTCCAATCGGAATACGAAGCGACTATAGTGCTGTCAGGCTTCTGTAGAAATATGAGAAGCGAATTCCGGTATGAGTATCTATGAAATTTCGCCATGGTCTGCATGTATGTGCGGAACGATTCCGAATTTAATATGCCGCGGCATCCTTCCTCAATCTGGCCTGTTATCTCGGCTATTCGCTCTTTACGTCTGGCTTCTATCTCCTGATAACTCGGCTTACTTTCGTTTTTTACTTCTTCTGCCATTGCAATTCCTCCATTTAAAGAGCAGCCCCATCTGTACGACGAGGCTGCATACATATGTTGTGTGATTACATTGCCTATAACGCTTAAAGGGACGGCTCATTTTTCTTCGGTCTGGATAGTCCATGCGGATGAGTCGCCTGCTGCAACTTCTCTATCAGCTCAACATGGCGGGGGTTGAGTACTACCTCTGCCTCAGACTTTTTATCGTTAAGCCTGTCTATTACAGACGGCTTCTTATCATTCGGATCCGCAACATTGCTGATCTCCGGGAATACGGACATATCCCACATCCCTTCGAACAGCTCCGGATGGTTCTCCTTTAAGCTGTATATCTCTCCGTTGTAAGCTCCTATGATCAGATGATCTATGACCTGAATGCCCAGAAGTTTGCCGGCATTTACAACTCTTTTGGTGACCTGAATGTCATCAACACTTGGATCTGTCATTCCACTCGGATGATTATGAGCCAAAAATATTGCTGATGCATTTTGGATGATCGCTACCTTAAACGTATTTTGAATGGGCACGACTGAAGAACAGGTATCGCCAATTGATATCACCGAGTACGAAATAGGTCTGAGTTTATTGTCAGTCGATACGACACATACCATTTCCCGATCCAGCTCTCTCATTACGCCCGCAAGCACTCTGGCTGCATCACCGGGATCACGGATCGGAGTTGAGCTGTACAGACCGCCGGATTCTTTGAGGACGAGTCTGACACTTACTTCTTTAAGCTCATAGTCATTGAATGACAGCTGCTCTGAGTCCATTGTCATTGATGTATCCTTATTCTTCCTCGCCATGCTTTGCCTCCTCCAGTTCTATCACCAGCATCTCGTCATCCATTACCTGTCTGAACAGGTTTACCAGTGCTGCCTTCATCTCAACGGCGTCTTTTACTGTGACAGTCACCCTTACACTGTCCTTATCTGCTGTCCGGCTTTTCATCAGCATCGCCTCCCTTCTTCCCTCTAGGGAATTCAAGTTTCAAACGTGCTTTTCCTTCTTCTACAGTCATTACAAGTTCAGCATCAAATAGCTTGCCGCTCTTTCGGGAGTAGAGGTCGTTTACATACGATCTGCCTGTCGAAATAAGATCCTCTGCTATCTGCCTGGTCATCTTCTTTCGCACGCTCCCGAGATACCGGTCTTCCTTCCACAGGCAGAACCTGCAGTCATCACCTGAACAGTAGAAGGTTTTAGATCCCTCATATATTGGTGACCCGCATACAGGGCACTTCCCTAAAGAAGTCCTGCTCTCAGTCCTTCGGATACGGTACTTTGTTCTTTCGCTCTCCGGTATTCGCCTAAGTTCTTCTATCAGATATATGATCTGTGCAGTAACATCATCGATGAATGCATCCGGATCTGCATTGCCCCGTTCCATCTCTAACAGCCGGTTCTCCCACTCTGCTGTCATATCAGCTGATTTCAGGTAATCAGGTACCAGAGATATAAGCAGTTTTCCCTCATCTGTAGGGATCAGCTGCTTGCCCTTTCTTCTGACATATTTTGCCGAGATAAGCTTCTCAATAGTTGCGGCTCTTGTGGCAGGAGTTCCGAGGCCCTTGCGCTCGACATCATCATCCATATATTTGGTGCCCGCTTTCTCCATTGCAGAGAGCAAGGTGCCTTCTGTGAAATGCTTTGGCGGCTGTGTCCAGTGATCTGTTATATCGCTCTCCACACCTGATATCAGCTCTCCTTCCGCTACTTCCGGAAGAGCGGATCTGCTTATATCCTTTTCGGATCTATCCTCCTCGGGCTCACCGGTCTTAAAATAATTCTTCAGAGTATCTTCATAGATCTTCCACCCTGGTTCATCGATCCTTTTCCCCTGCGCCACAAACTGATAACCACTGCAATCGATCAGGGCGCTGGTCAGGGTGTATCTGTGAGCAGTATCCGTTGCGCATAACAGGCGGGTTCCAATCAGCATAAGCATTTTCGCATCTGCAGATGCCATTTTTGTCAGATCTGCATTTTGGATCTCTTCAGTCGGAATAATCGCATGATGATCGGACACCTTCCTGTTGTTCATAATCACGTCAATATGCGAATATTCGCATCCGATACTGAATGGCAGTATGCAAGGCAGCGCTCTTATAACAGACAGTGCGGTGTCTCCCATATCCTCTGTAAGATACTTGCTGTCAGTCCTCGGATATGTGATCAGTTTTCCTTCATAGAGCCTTTGAGCTGATTCGAGAGTCTGACTGGCCGTCATGCCAAACAGTCTGTTGGCATCTCGCTGCAGTGAAGTAAGGTCGTACAGCTTTGGCGGTGCTAATGTCTTGGACTCTGTCTTTACTACCGCAACACGTGCGTCCTTGCCATTACAGGAAGTAGCTACAGACTCAGCCTCTCCCTTGCTCATATATCTCTTGGATATAGCATCCAGGTGCTCGCTCCTGATATGAACGAGATAATACTTTTCCTTGGTAAAGCTGCTTATTGAGCTGTCTCGATCAACTATCATAGCCAGAGTCGGTGTCATTACTCTTCCGACCTTGAGCACCCTACCGTAGGTTGTCGTAAGTGCTCTGGTGTCATTCATTCCGATGAGCCAGTCTGACTTCGCTCTGCAGACTGAAGCGGCTCCAAGAGCGTCATATGCTTCACTGCTCCTGAGGTTTCTGAATCCTTCCAGTATAGCCTTATCCTCCATAGAGGATATCCAGAGTCTCCTTACCGGTACCTTCGACTTTGTCAGCTCATACACGCGGCGGAATATGAGTTCTCCTTCACGCCCGGCATCACAGGCATTGACAATATACTCTATCTTATACAGCGAACTCGTCAGGAGATTTTTGATAACGTTATATTGCTTTTTCTTATCAGGAGATATAGTCAGTCTCCATTCTTCCGGGATGATAGGGAGATCATCAAATCGCCAGATCTTGTACTTCTCATCGTAGAACTCGGGATGCTATGTTTGATCTCTTGAGCCGAACCTTTATTACATGCTTTTTGACTGAGTTTGGCAGCTGGCTCAAGCCGCGGAAAACCGCATAATTAAAGGACTTTTCTTGGTTGTCCTTATTATATCTCTATCTCCACCGCCTCCGAACGTTGCAGCCTGCAGCACTAATGAGGCCGCCTCAGGAATCGTCATGAAGTAGCGGATTATATCCGGATGCGTAACCGTTACCGGTCCTCGATGTTGTCAAGGGGTCCAAGTAACTTTTTTCAGCCTCAGGCTGATTTTTTATATGCCTTGAAATTTCAATGATTTCGGCATCTGCCCTTTAGAAAAAGCTAAACATGAACATAGGGCGGATCTGCTGACCGAAAGTTTTATTTTAGGGGCAATAAAAAAGCCTTTGACATCGTCAAAAGCTCTGATTGCAATGCTTCCGGGATTTTTACCGCGAAATGCATTTTCTCCTATTCTGTTTCAATTTCAAGTGTGCAATGTCTGCACGCTTGGCCTACATAGTTGGCCTTCTATTTTAAGTTCTGAGCGTTTCTCGAATTAGTATGAACAATGCCTCGCCTGATATCATTTCGTCTGTCAGTAGCGACATTAGGCATGTTATGAAGCATCTCAGATTAGTACTTATACGAGTATATAGAATCATAAGTTCTCGGGATCCACGAACTGTTCCGGACGAATCTCTTTCGCCTCCGCCAGGTCGAAGTCCACGAGACGGTATTTCGGATGATAGGTACCGTAGCAAGCGTAGGTCTTCGTGTCATCCCACCGACAGTTCTTATAAATCAGCGACAGGAATGTCACACTGGATATCTCGAACTTATACTCCACTCCCTGGATATTCTCGGGTACGCGAAAATTGTTGCCGTCGATCTCTTCACAGCACTGTACCGCCAGCTTCCTGTCTTTTGCGTTCAGCAGGAATCGGATATAGCTCGGCTCACCAAGCATCTGGATTGTGGCATGATAAACCAGCAGTCTGCCGCGTCTCAGTGAGAACGACAAACCGGCTTTATTCTCAAGTCTTGTTTCACTCATATCTTTATTCCTTCTTCTCCTCTTCGCGGTCCATGGAATCATAGGAACTGAATCCATCGATCGTATCCAGCGTCACATTGCTGTGTTCTTCGACCGGCACACCAAATGAGTTGTGCCAGTCATCCGGGTAGAACGGTGTCTTGGCCATACGCTGCGCTTCAGCCTCTCTCTCCTGGATCTGCTCCGGCGTAAGAGCAGAATTCTCTGCTTCTGCCAGCACTTCATCCTTGGTCTTCCTCTTGCGCTCTTTGGTTATTTCGATCTCGTCCAGCTCAAAGACATACAGAACTTCACCTTCATAGCTGATCCGATGTCCGAGAATCTTGTAGCGGCAGCCTTGGTCCCATCCTAGCAGATCGTAGATCCTTTGAGAAAACGGCTTGCTCGTGATCTTCCTCGTCTTCCGTTTATCAGGCTTTGCAATGCACCAGCGAATCGCGTCCTTGTCGTTTTCATCGCAGGCACGGATCGCCATACGGTGCTGTTCACTGTTCACAAGAATCTGAATGTATATGACATCCTCCATCCCATTGATGCAGGCCGTATTGAAAGTAATGCTGTCCTTTCGTATCGTGACAGCAGGCTCTCTGAGGTGCGCGAACATCTCACGCCGGGCGATCTGATACCCATCGTAACTGAATGTATCCTCGATCTCGGCAGTTCTCTCCATCATTGCATATTCATCTGCACTCATACAGCACACCTCATTTCTTCAATCAGCTTTTGTGTTTCCACCTCCACCTTTGCAAGTATGGTCTGGCTGATACCTCCGGCAGTTGAATAAACCCTCGCCGGTCTGAGTATCTCCCAATCACCCTGATAACGAATCCGCTCAAAATAAGAAGCTGCTCGCTCCTTGAAGTTCTCGCCAAAACGTATCTTCCACTCTTCCGGGTACAGGGTTTCCTCTCCGATAACAGAAATCACTTCCTCCTCCGGAGCCATGTCTTCATCGGCAGCAGTGTCATTGTCAGCCGCAGTATTCCCCTCTCCTGCTGCTACGGTTTCAGCATCTATATGATTTTTCTCAACCAACTGGAAAATCTCTGGCTCTGATAAGTCGAACAGCAGCATCTGTGTCTCTCCATCGCTCAGATACTGCCCACAAAGTCTGTAGCGATTTTCCATATCCCAACCGGTAATTGCAATCAGTGGTGCGGCAAAACCTGCTATGCTTCGGGTGATCGCCACCCATCGGTCGTCCTTTTTCCTGCCCCAGCGGATCGCATTAGGACTGTCCTCGCTGCAGGGTCTGATTGCAAGACATTTCTCCACAGTATTGATAAGAAGCTCGACATACTCAACGTCTTCGAACTTCTTTAGGCAAACGGTATTAAATGACAGTTTCTTTCTGCCGATCGTCATCTTTGGCTTCTCTGCTGTAGAGAAAAACTGTGTCCTTGCGATTTCATATCCATCGAGATTGAAATGACTGGATGGTCCTCTCCCGTCTTCGTCCGATGGTCTGTGTGTATCAAAATCTGGCTCATACTCATCTGAGCGGATATCTTCATATGCGCTTCTGGATGCTTCACGGTAATCATCTACGGTAAATCCCCTGCAGATGCGGTTCACAGACACAAAGCCCTTGAGTGCTCCGCTGTCGACTACGTCCAGTGTCGGGTATGGATGCCGCTCCTTGACCCACTTATCCATTTCCAGCTTCGCCTGGACCGCATCAAAGATTTCATGACTGACGATGCCCTCATGATGATCGATCTCCAGCACCTGCTTTCGGTTCTTTTTGTTCTTGCGTTTTTTGTGCTCCCAGAAGTTATAAGTGTAGGTCTTCCAGCTCAGCACGTTGCCACAATATCGTTCGTTCTGCAAAATTGCACGGACTGAGGATGCCGTCCATTTGATGTTTCCCTTCTTTGTCGGACGATTTAACTCCATCAGAAGATCTGCAATCTCTGTTAGCGGAAAGCCTGCCAGGTACGAGTAGTACATCATCTTGACTGTTATAGCTTCATCTGGGTTGACGATCAGATTTCCATCCTCATCGTGGTCATACCCGAGCAGCACCGGTGTCAGGAAGTTGCCGTTATCGAACCGCTTTTCCAGCGACCAGTTCATTGAATTGCTCTTCTGCTTGGACTCCTCCTGCGCAGCTGCAGCGAGCACAGTCAGGATCATCTCACTTGTATTGTCCAGAGAGAAGAACCCTTCAGTTTCGAACTTGACACCGACCGGAGGGTTAAGCTGCGACAGCATCCTCACGACGCTCAGACAGTCAACGACGTTTCTGGCAAAACGTGAGACGTTCTTCGTAACGATCACATCGATCTTGCCGTTATAGCAATCCGCGATCATGCGGTTGAATTCGTCCCTATTCTTCAGCGAAGTCGCACTGATACCTTCATCTGCATAGATGCCGGCATAGATCCATCCGGGCGTACTGTTGATCTGCTCCTCATAATGCTTCTTTTGCAGCTCATAGGAAGTTGTCTGTGCCGGATCATCCGTGGAAACACGACAATAAGCGCAGACTCTCTTCTCTACGCCGTCGTTGGTCAAAGACTTTGTCTCCTCTGCCGGGATCACCAGTCTTTGCTTCCCTTCCGAATTGCTGTGCTGGATCCGCTGTCTTATTCGTTCTCGTTGTTCGTCGCGGCTGATATTTCTATCATCCATTCACTCACCCTCTAACTCTGCGCTGACTAATCTTCATCGTCCAGGTGCCAGAACCATACGTTGCCGTTTTTGTATGTTTCTACACCAAGTTCTATTTTTGCAGTCGTAACCGTACGCCTGCCTATCCCGAGTTTCTGTAGTTTCTCCTGTATCACTTCTCCATGCATATCATTGTCTTTCAGCATCATTCTGATATGCTCCTTTGCACGTTCCACTTTCGAGCCCCGGTGGATATTCATGCCCAGAATCTCCTCCGATGAATACTTGCATGGCCCCAGCCAGTGAAAGCCGGTATCGGGATCCAGTTCGAAAGAATAAGCATCACCCTCAGGAGCAAGGCTGCTTTTGATCGGCACCATGACCCTTGTTGTCGGTTCGTCCTGATCACGTCCTATGAGCAGGACGCTTCTTGCTGCAGCTGCTACATCAATACTCCCAAGTCCACGATAGATTCCTTTGCTGCCGGAGCCTTTATTCATATGTCCGATCATGACGACTGCACAACCGGTCTCCTCAGCCACTTCGGTGATCCTGACAAAGGCATCTCTGACGCCTCCAAGCTTCGTCATATCTACGTCGCTTCCCATGAATGCCTGCATGGGATCGATGATCAAAAGCTTTGCATTGCAGTCTCGGATCGCCTTTTCAAACCGCTCATCCGCCAGAGAGAGCTTTTCATTTCCCTTTGTATCGATAAAGGCAACTCTGGAGCAGTCTGCCCCAGCTGCAATAAGACGCGGCTTGATCGTATCTGCGATGCCATCCTCTGCTCCCTGAAATATGACATTTGATGGCTGGATCGGTTCTTTCCCATCCGGGATGCTCTTTCCACGGGTCAGCAGTGCTGCGATCTGCAGCATCATGGTCGTCTTCCCTTCACCCGGATCACCCTGTACGATCGTCACTTTGCCGTATGGTATATACGGATACCATAACCATGAGACGCTCGTCGCTTTGATCGAGTCATAATATCGGATCTGATATCCGTTTCTATCACTTGCACACATGAAACACAATCCTAGTATTTGTACTAATTTTCTCATATTAATGATATATGTTTATTATAATCCGCAAAAAAATAGATTACAATGGAAAAGTACTTAACAAGATTTGTTTAGTACAAATACTAATAATTCATTGTGATAGAAGGTGATTTTTGTGGAGCTTGATTTCAAAGAAATGGGCAAACGTGTCCGTGCTGCCAGACTGAAGAAAGGATATTCTCAGGAGAAGCTCGCCGACATTCTTGATATCTCTCAGGCACATGTTGGTCATATCGAGTCCGGCAGAGCGACCCCTGCTCTTCCAACATTCGTAAAGCTCGCCAATGCGCTGGATACGACTCCGGATGCATTACTGTTCGACAGCCTTCAGATTTCTCTCGATTCTTATGACATCGACTTCAAAGAGATCCTCTCTGACTGCACTCCAAAAGAGCGGGAGATCCTTCTGCGTAATGCCCGGGATCTCAAGGAGACACTACGAACAGAAAAGGTTTAGTGTGAATTTCGAAAACGCGTCATATTTTGCGTTTAAGTCAAAAATAAAAATGGGTAAACTGATTGACGTTAGTGTCATCGGCTTACCCATTTTGCATACTTGAGCATGCTCCCTTTGCACACATGCACACTTGCGCACATGATCTCTGCAGCCGGCATCTACTCCGTCCAGCAGAACTTCCACTCAACATACGCTTTCTCAGAAATTCTCCCCATTTTGAGACGTGTCTTCATCTTCTTCCACTCTGTAAGCGGTTCAGCAAGATTGTCTGCCGTGATCTCAACGACTATATGTGTGCCCTTCTTATGGATATCCACATCATACCCCTTGCTTTCAAGGTCAAACAGGATCCTCATAACATCCTGCCGGTCATAACCGACCGGTCCGATCAGCGCCTCCGGGTTCACCTTCAGTATCTCCGCAAGCTGATCGATCACGTCTCTTTTGATACCACGTGTTCCGGATTCATACTGCGCGATCCGGATATCTGCGCTCTTATACGGATAATGCATTTCCAGGCCGAGCTCCTTCTGCGTCATACCTCTAAGATTTCTTGCTTCTTTGATTCTCTCTCCACTGCTGTTCATTTCTATCGTTCCTCCTGATTATCGATTCACTCTGATTCTGTCCCCGATGACTTCTCCGGCGACTTCGAGAACGCCTGTGAGAAGTGTTGCTACCTGCGGTATCAGAAACATGATCCCGCTTCCTATGATCATCTGCTTAAGCCCTTCCCCGCTTTCGATCTGCATGTAATAGCAGCACGCAGTTACGAGCAGGAAGAGAATTCCCAGCAGATAGAATATCCAGTCTGACAGCTTCAAGATCAGACTGAGTCCGATCCGCAGCACTGTCACAACTACATAGATCGGTATTAGTATCATTCTGATTATCATGCCGACGCCTCCTCCCTGTTGTCCGGCCAGACTTCCTGTTCCAGCTCGTCAGCCTCATCTGTGTCCTGTTTCTCACTTTCCTCAAGGATCCTTTTGATCAGATCCCCGAACTTGAATTTGATGTCGATATGCTCTGCATCGTAGATCGTGACTCTCTCGATGAACGCATCAACGATTGCCTCGGTAAGCTCTGATGAAGAATACAGTTCCTTAGCCAGTTTCATGTATTGATTGGCTTCCTGCTGCAGGGCATCTGCCCCGGCAGTCCGCTCCTTTATAGCCTTCCTCTGCCGTTCAAGGCTATCCAGCTTGTCCTGTATCTGTCCCTTTCGCTTGAGATAGCGTTCTCTATCCATCCGGTCATCAGCAAATGATTCATAGATGGACGTCTTTTCTGCTTTCAGCGACCTCACTTTCTTTTCGATCGTCTTGATACTTTCTTCCGGCTTTACCTTCTGTTCTGTTTTATCCCGGAGATCATCCGCTAGCTGCTCCATCTGCAGAAGCTGATTTCTTAAAGCGCTTCTGACGTAAAAATCTATTTTGTCCGTCGGATAACGGTCGTCAGTACATTTGGAATGTGCACCGGCAGCATCTTTATGCTTACAGACGACATACCGATCCAACGTATCCGGGTGATGCATCCTAAGACCGCAGTTGCCGCAGTACAGAACAGGGCCAAGCGGATAATCATCATGGTTGATCGCGCCGCCGTGCTTCATCTTTCGTATAATCAGCCTGGCTTTTTCATATTCATCATGAGTGACGATGGCCTCGTGGTGTCCTTCATATATGATCCGTTCATCAGCAGGCACCGTTCTGGTTCTTTCGCTGCCCACCAAGAGCCTGCTGATCTTCCCCTGAACGAGTGCGCCGGTGTACTCATATGTCCTGAGGATCTTCCAGACCATCCGGTATTCCCACATCCATTCTTCGTCCTTGACCTTACGGTTTACCCGCTTGACAAAACCAAACTGTTCCCGGTACTGCCCCGGAGTGATAACCTTGTCATCATTCAGGGTATTGACGATATCTCTCGTTGTACTTCCTTCCAGCGCCATGTCAAATATCCTTCTGACAATGGCTGCTGCGACAGGCTCGATGATCCATTGTGTCTTGTTGTCAGGATCTCTCTGATATCCAAATGGCGGCCTGCTGCTGGTGGATTTACCGGATTTCCATTTCGCTTCGACACCTGACTTGACCTTCTTGGACAGATCTTTGCTATATAGAGCATTCACCAGATTCATGACACTCATCTCAAGACCGATGGTATTGCCGATGTAGTCGTTGCTGTCATAATTCGAGTTGACAGCGATATACCGCACGCCGAGCAGCGGAAAGATCTGCTCCATATAATCTCCAACCTCGATGTAGTTCCTGCCAAGCCTTGATAGATCTTTTGTAATCAGCGTATCGATCTTCCCGGACTTCATGTCCTCCATCAGTTCTTTGAAAGCCGGCCTGTCAAAATTAGTGCCGGTGTATCCGTCATCGATATACTCAACGACATCCTTATTCACATCGTCTCTACGCTTAACGAAGTCAAGAAGCATAGCCCGCTGATTCTCGATGCTGTTGCTCTCATCTTTGCCGTCCGAGCCAAGGTCACCGTCTGCGCTGGATAGCCTAAGATATAGTCCTGTCATTTTGGATCACCGCCTTCCAACATCGTCGCCACTGCATCGAATACATCGTTACAGCGTAGAATTATTTCCACTCTCTGATCTTCATACACAATGACCTTCTCTACCAGATATTCGAGCAGCTCACGATCCAGTGTCATGTGTTCGAACTTCTGCCGAAGCATCTCTGTCATATCACAAAACTGATTCATCTTATCCTCGGCCTGCCTGAGCATGCTCTGATACTTTTCCATTTCTTTTGCAATGGAATCCCGTTCTTTCTGGTACTTCTGGCGGAGTTCTTTGTATTGATCCTGATCGATTAGGTCGGACGCGAGATTCTCGTACAACTTCTGTATCTTTTCAGCTACCTTCTGTTCTTTGAACGTCAGACTCTGGATCTTGTTCTTATACCTGTGGATCGGATTCTTGTCGCTGCGCCTCTTTCGCAGTTTCTTGATTATCTTTTCCTGATCGACCATGCTGTTTATGATCATCTGAAGCTGATCTGCGACAATGATCTTCAGCGAATCCAGTTCCATCCTGAGATAACATCCGTCCTCATTGTCCGGTCCGATCCTGCCTTTACATACGTATGCAGCACCTTCTAGTTTGACTTTGCCACTGGGATATCTTTTCGTCTCCAGATGAAGCTTTCTGCCGCAGCGTCCGCAATAGACCATGTTGGTAAACAAATTATCTAACTCCGGATTTAACTCGTGTCCCTTCCTAATCACTGCTCTCCTGTTCGCCAGCGATTCTTCCATGATCTCCCTGACAGCCGCGAAATCCTCTCTAGTGACAAGCGCCTCATGGTAGTCTTTATAGACTGTCCATTCTTCGCGAGGGATCTTTTTATCCTTGTAATTTTTATATAACGCCGTCAGTTTCGTACCCAGGCACCAGTCGCCCATGTAGGTCTCTCGCTTCAGGATCATTCGCACCTTATTAGAATCCCAGAGCCGCTTCCCGGTCATTTCCTTTTTAAACTCGTTGTCACACTTATATTCCATCGGAGTGATGACGCCCAACGCATTCAGACGCTTTGCGATTTCCGCGCTAGTATATCCTGCGAGGAACCATCGGAAGATCAGCTGTACGATCGGTGCAGTGTCCGGATTAACGACAAAGATATTGTTTTCTTTATCCACCGAATACCCATAGACAGAAGTCTCAATGGTATACGTTCCACTCTTACGTCTTGCCTCGTTGACTTTGCTCACCTTTTTGGAGTAGTCACGGGCATACATCTCGTTGACCATGTTTTTGATCGGAACTGATATCGCGTCCTGATCGCGCTGTCTGCTGCTATCAAAATCATCGTTGATCGCAATCAGCCTGACATTGAGCTTTGGCAGCAGAGTCTCGATATAGTATCCAGCTTCAAGGAAGTTCCTTCCGAACCGGGATAAGTCCTTCACGACGATGCACTGGATCTTCCCGCTCTGCACATCATGCATCAGCCGGCGGAACTCTGGTCTGTCAAAGTTGGTGCCGGTGTAGCCGTTATCGATATAAATGTCCTTAAGCTCCAAGCCCTCCTGCCTGGATACAAAATTACGGATCAGTTCCAGCTGTGTTTCTGTAGATCCTTCGTCTTCAGTCTCCACAGAGAAGCGGATATATGCTCCGGCTGCAGCCTTTGGCACCACAGTTACAGGTGTCTGCAAAGTGTCTTTCTTATTCTGATTATTTCTCCTGCTCGGTCTAGCCATCCCATTCCACCTCCAGCCATTCTGCCGGGAAGATATCTTTCCATTCCTCCTCACGCGGAACAAGTTCCACTGATTCAAAACGATAAATGAGAAGCTTGTCTACATACCTGATCGCATATTTCCTTGTGAGTTCCCTTGTCTCATCATATGTACTGAACAGGCGGATCCATGGATTATCTTCGGAATATGTCATTTTGAATCGAGCGATTCTTTCATAAAGTTTCATTGCCTTGGCATCCACTTCAGACAGCTGTCTGGCGATCTCTGTTTCAAGAGCCCTGTATTCGTCTTCAGCTATTTCTCCACAGCAGTACTTTCCAAATGCATCCATCTTGGCATTTTCAAATGACTGCATCTGAGAAAGCAGATCGGGAAAATCACTCTGCATATCCTGAACTCTTCCGGCGATCCACGCCTTTGACATTTCCGTATTCAGCATCCGAAGCACATTCTCACAAACCAACTTTTCCTGCAGCAGCGCATCCTGTGCTTTCTCATGGAATTCCGCATATGGCATATACGCACGCTCATACTTGATGTCCTTTTCCTTCGGATATTTGAACCTGACATCGCTATGCTTCGTGCGAGTGTTGTTGAAGTAGTGGATCTTCATTCCGGATTCCTTATCCCACATCAGATTGGCATAAGGTGACGGCAGCCGCTTAGTTGGCAGCTGATAATACCGGTCATGCGTTATCTGCTGTACTTTCTCAAAGAGCTCTGAATCTACGATGGCACCGCAGTTGATCTGCAGCTTTTCCGGATCATAGGAGCAGTCCCATTTACCGATATATTTAGTATTCGTACTAATCGTTCTTATGGACTTGTTGTTCCATTCCCTGCCGCTTCTCCTGAGCGGCCATCCACGCTGCTTACAGAAATAATCTGAAGGACTTTCTTCGCCGCGACTGGTAAGGTCATCTGCAATTGACTGCGGTCTTTCTCCTTTGCTAAGCCTTTCATATATCTCCCGTATGATTTCTGCAGCATGCTGGTCTAACTCCACCCTATGCTCATCTTTGTAATAGCGAAAACCATAAACGCTGAAATATGACTCTACGGATGACTCCTGCATTCGGACCTTTGCCATTATGCCGTTGATCTCAGTTCGCTTGTCATTCAGGTACTTATAAATCTCTTCCGAAGTATGCTCGCCGGAATAGAAGTCATCATCCACAAAAGCAAATTCTAGCCCCGCCGGGCAATATGACTTCTTCAGGAAGTGGATCGTCTGATATACATCCGCTCCGAGATAAAAGATTGAATCTGCAATCACGCAGTCGAATGCACGGTTCAACGCATCCCTCTTGAATTCCTGAAAGCCGTCGTTCATTTTCCGATCTCGCAAGCGGTCAGAATATCGGTTAGATATTCTCCAGTGATGCTTCCTGGCAAACTCGCGGATCCTCTCCCTCTGGTCCGACATCGGGCTGCTCCCAACATCGACTGTCGGATCGTAGCAGGTCGTTCTAACATAGCTCGCACATCTCATACAGCGATCACCCCTTTCTGACAGCTCGCTTCCTTCCCAAGAAGCTCCGCAAGCGCCATGATCTCATCGCCATAATGGAACTTGACCTCGATCTCATATCTGCTGTGAATGATAATCTGATCAACCATCATCACCAGTGCCTTGCGAGTCAGTTTTTGGACGCTCCCAAAATTCCTTACTTCCGAGATCCAGTCTGACGGCAGCAGCGGCTCGCTCAAGATGTTCTCCTTTTTCTCTGTCAGCGAAATTCTGGTCTCTTCGATCTGACTGATCTTGTTGTTGTAGCTTACGGTAAGCTCGTCGTAGTCTTCCTGATCGATGATGCCGTCATGATAGTTCTCGAAGAGTTTTTTCTTCAGTCCCCGATATCTGGTTTCTTCCTTATCCAGATTTGCAATCTGCTCATCGATCACCTTAACGCGTCTGGCTTCCAAAGGCTGGTGATCCATCGCTCGTCCGAGCCGGTCAAAGTCCAGCACCAGTTCTATCTGATTCTGGACTATTTCCCGGACTGCTTTCTCCAGCGTTTTTTCATTTATACGATGATAGGAACACTGCCCATATTTCGTTGAGGAGCACTCGTAATAGATATGATCCTTGCGCCCAGTATGAGTGACGTGGCGAATCATGTTCTGTCCGCAGTCGCCGCACTTCACCAGTCCGGAAAAAAGATTCACGGTTTCTTTCTCCGGAGCAGTACGCATATCGAACTGATCTATATACTGCACTCTGTCGAAGACCTCTTTTGAGATAATCGGTTCAACAACGCCTTCGACTTTGATCCAGTCCTTTTCATCCACCGGCTGAAGCTTCTTGACTTTGTAATTGACCTTGCGCTTCTTGCCTTGTGCCAGGACACCGATATATATCTCATTGGTCAACACGTTCTTCACGTTGCCATGATGCCACCTCGGGTTATCGCTGCTCAGATAGCTGCAAACAAAATTGGTACCACTGGACCGCTTATACTGCAGCGGTGACGCAATTCCCATATTGTTCAGCTTGTCTGCGATGCGTCCCGGGCTGTATCCTTCAAGCCGCAGATTGAAGATCATCTTCACGACCTCCGCCGCCTTATCATCGACGATCAGTTTATTTACATCATTGGGATCTTTCTTGTACCCGTAAGCAGCAAAGCTCCCGACGAACTTACCGTTCTTACGTTTGGTATCTAGCTGGCTTCTGACCTTCATGGAGATATCTCTGCAATAGGCGTCGTTGATCAGATTTTTGAACGGAATGATGATCTCATCAGCTTCGTTCGACTCACTAGCACTGTCGTAATTGTCATTGATGGAAATAAATCGAACTCCGAGCATAGGAAAGATCTGATCGATGTATCTTCCGGTCTCGATGTAATTACGGCCAAGCCGTGAGAGATCCTTGACGATGATACAGTCGATCACATTCTTTTGGACGAGATCCATCATTTTCTGAAAACCGGGTCTGTCGAAGTTAGTGCCGGTATAACCGTCATCGGAATACTCACCGTACAGTTTGATGTCAGGATGGGATTCGATATAAGATTTGAGCAGCTCGCGCTGATTGTGGATGCTGTCGCTTTCTGTTTTGTCTTCATCATCGCGGGACAGTCTCAGATATATTGCAGCATGATAGATTTCTTTTTTGTTAACACGCATAAAAGCCATTGACCTCCTTTGCAATCTGTCATTACAAAGAAATCAATGGCTTCTTATATGTCTTGTTTATTATGACCCAAGACCAATCTACCACAGTCTCTCTGCTTTGACAATAGCCAAATTTCACATTGGATACTGCATGTCTACCTTCAGATAATCTTCCATACAGTCCTGCATCGTCCTTCCGTTCCCCGAGAAACTCACCTTCACAACAGTCTCACCCACTCTGTAGGCATATGGATTTGGTACCTGTTCCAGCAGGGAAAGTATCCTCTTCTGGGGCGGAAGTCTTTTGTCAATCTTGATATCCTGGATATCTGTAACGTCCTCCGGACTGATATTTCGGATATCTTCTTTCTTCATTTTCACAAGCTGTCGCTTAAGATCATTTGCATTTTCATATCTCATTTTTCAAAGCCTCCCTTCACTTACACCGACAAATTCTTCAAAAAGGCAAGCTCCAAGCAAAAACTTTTTTGAAAGAGTTTGCCTAAACGCGTTTTTTGTCGGTATAGATGAGAGGCTATTTTTTCATAAAGAAAGGTTGCTGTCGCATAGAGCAAGATTCGCCAGCGTATACGAAAACCCGAAACCGGCTTTTCTATACCTGTCATCTTGATGGGGATAACGCTCCCCATACCCTCTGTTAATACGACCGCCTTTACAGGAAAGGACTACTATGGCAAGACCAAAGAAGAACGAATCACAAACGAAGCTGCACGTGATCCCTGTGCGGTTAAGCGAGACACAGCACAGCATAGTGATAAGAAATGCTGAAAAGGCAGGGCTGTCTATGGCGGAATACATTCGCCAACAGGCAGTTCACGGCAGCATCAATACAGAATATCGGATCGTCGCAGACTTCCCTGAGATCCGGAAACTGACGAGAGAGTTAAGTGCGATTGGAAATAATCTGAATCAGATTGCACGTTACTTCAATACAGGCGGTCTTCAGTCAAAGTCGATCCTGGAGGATATCAACGAGGCAGTCTCTGGAATCATGGAGATAAGAAATGCTGCACTTAGAATGGCAGGTGAATACAATGGCAATATTGAAACACATCGCAAATAAGAACAAGAATTACAGCACGGCACTTGAATATCTGGTATTCCAGCATGATGAATACACTCAGAAGCCTGTGCTTGATGATCAGGGGCATATGATACTTCGCGATGAGATATATCTGGAAGGACTAAACTGCGACCTACTCACCTTCTCAGCAGAGTGTGATCAGGTCAATAAAGCGTTCTGCAAAAACTGCAGTGACCGCGAGATCAAGTCCCATCACTACATCATCAGTTTTGATCCTTTGGATCAGAAAGAGCGTGGTCTCACCGGTGCCAAAGCGCAGGAGCTTGGCTTGGAATTTGCCAGAAAGTATTTTGCCGGACATCAGGCTCTGGTGTGTACACATACCGACGGCCATAATGAAAGCGGCAACATACATGTGCATATTATTCTCAACAGCCTTAGAAAATATGATATTGAACCTGCTGACTTCACTGAGCGTCCCTGTGACAGCCGTGCCGGTTTCAAGCATCATCTCACGGATAAGCTGCTTGCTCATATGCAACAGACGCTGATGGATATTTGTGAGCGAGAACAATTACATCAGGTGGATCTTCTCTCCCCTGCTGCGGATAAGATATCTGATCGAGAATATCGAAAGAAGAATGAGAACGCCGTCATAAAGGATGTTGAAAGTGTGGCTACTCCACCAGATGCGAGAACCCGCTTTCAGACAGAAAAGCAATTCCTTCGCGATGCTATCAGAGACGTATCTTCCTATGCCCACACGCCGGAAGAATTCGGTGCAGAGCTGGAGAAGCATTATGGCATACGATTCAAGATCAGCCGTGGCAGATACAGTTATTTGCATCCGGATCGCAGCAAATATATTACCGGCAGAAATCTCGGTAATGACTATACCGAAGATTTTCTGATTCCGGTTTTCGAAGGCAACGCCAGAGTCGGACGTGTCCGAAGCGAGAAGCTTCCAGGAAACGAGATCATTGATAAAAATAACGATCATAGCATTTCCCAGTCTAAACAGCCAGCACCGGAATATGATCCGTCTTATGACTACACAAAAGACTTTGCCGCAGTCTTACGCTTTCGAACAAAACTAAAGCTGGTCGTTGATCTGCAATCATGCGCTAAGGCGCAGGCCAGCAGAGCCTATGCCCGAAAGGTCAAACTTACAAACCTGCAGACAATGGCAAAGACCATCTGCTATGTGCAGGAGCATGGATACAATACGCTTTGGGAATTGGAGCAGGAACGCAAAATGACTGAAGCTGTAATTGACAGATTCGATGATTCTATCAATCATACAAACGAACAAATCCTCGCACTTGATACTACAGACGATTATTGGAAAGACTTCCTACATCAGGCAAATCGCACGCAAAGGAACAATCAGAAGCAACTGAAAAAATATCTGCATGAACTGGACATCGTCTGCAAAAATGTCCACGCCATTCTGGATGGGACACCAGAGCAGGCACGAGACAAAACAAAAGCACAGGAGCTCTTATGATCAACCCCTGTGCGTCCGCTGTATTGTAATACTCTGTTATTCCAGATAAGACTTAAGCTGCATGATCCCGTCCTCGTCTGATGATAAGAGATCCAATATATATAGGCCTACAGATTCATCGCATGAATCCGAGTCCTTCCAAAGCTGCTTGACGCGCTTATCGCTGATCTTTCTGAAGTCAGCTGCAGTTCTTTCATTCGGAAGAGCAATGTAAATCTTTCGAGTCATAAGATACTGAAGGATAAATGGATTCTGCGTTGTGATCAGGATGCTGCAGTCTGGTGCGGATAACTGAAGCTGCTCAAGCAAATCGATATAGGATTGGATCAGTTCGGGATGAAGCGAATTCTCCGGTTCATCCAGGCAGAACATGACGTCCCCTCTTTGCTCTGAAAGCATCTGACACGCCATCATCATAAGGACTGCTTTTTCCCCTCTGGACAGGCATCTATAGTCAATGGGTTGATTTAGGCTTTTCTTTTTGACATACAGCGAGTACATACTGTTATCATTTACAAATGGAACTTTGTTTGATGCCTTAACACCGTGCTGCCTAGCGACACTAATCTGCTGGGCATCGATAGCTTCTATATCCTCGAAGACCGTTGTAAGAGCACTCCCAATTATCTGGAAACGAGTTGCATTCTTTTGTTTCAGTTCATATAGAAACGTTGGCAGATCGATCTGTTCCGTTAAATTGTCATGCATGGTTATCTGATTCAGTTCACTGACAATCGAGTGATAAAAGAGTTTAGAATCATGCGCTATGCGGTTTATGACCAGCTCATTCGGAGCAACTTCTATCGGAGTACTGCATCTTCCGGTTGGTGCCGATCGATAATAAGCGTTTCCATCGCGACTTATCATTTTGTTGAACCGCTTAGATTTCTCCTCTTCGCGGATCTCCAACCACTCTTTAACGATACCTCTTTTGTCAGGGTCATACAGCCATTCGAATTCAAAACCATAAACTCCTTTTGATGAGTTATCCTCGTAGTCATGGGCAAAGGAAAACTCTACAGAGAAGTTTTCCCCTACAAAGTCCCTGTTTACTGGAACGCAGGAAAGCTCTGACATCATTTCAGACTTGCTCTCAGGATCAGCATGAATATAATCCATAGCAAATCGAATCGCCTCGATGACATTGGTCTTGCCATAACCGTTTGGCGATACAAGCGCAGTGATGCCTTCCCCAAGTTCAATACTGACCTTGTCAATATTTTTGAAGCCTTCTATCGTTATACTTTCTAATCTCACAACAGCGCTCCTCTGACCATAAAAAAAGTGCTACCCTTATTTAGAGCATAGCACCGAATTCTATTATGCGCAATTTGAATTTGCTTTTTATTTTAATTAGCAGACGAATTCTACTGACTTAACCAATTAACTGAAATACTGAATATCGATTTGTTCATTCAGTAGACATCTGCTTAGACCACTGTTATTTACGGATTAGCTCGTTATCGTTTTCCAGATTAATTTCCGAAAGTGGCACTGGAGAAGATATGCCCTTCACTTCTGACTGCTTTTCCTGCAGTCGTTCTATGACTGAACGCTTAGGAGCTCGGTTATTCATTGTACCATCAATCATGTTGTAATTCTGCTCTTCGGTGATCTCGGCAGCTCGAAGATATTCTCCATTCTCGAAATACTGCTGCCAGACTTCCAGCTTTGGCTTTTTGTCCGAAGCCTCTACCATCGATGCTGTCTGCCTTGTTTCCAGTTCTTTCAGAGAGCTTCGGATCTGCTCTATCGCATCCTCCGTGAAGCCATTCCGATCTGCAACAAGCTCCTTTCCGGTCTCATCGACGATGACAAATGGAGCGTCTTTGCCATAATCCTGACTTTGCATCAGGAACAGATTTCTACCGTCAATCCGCAAGGTATCAATGGTCATCCAGCTGCCTTTTCGTCCGTCTAATGGGAAATTATCGGTATCAATTGTGATCAATGCACCGGATGCTGGCTGATGGAAGAAGCCGGGAAGCAAAATAAGACGTGTAGGATCAACATAATAAGCTGTGGTAAGACCTTTTCTTGTGACAGCGAGAACATCGCCCACATTTATACAACAGCCTGCGTAATCTTGACCAGCATCTATTTTAGAAACACAGCTGCGAGCATGCTCAGCCGGATCCAGTTCTTTACTCAGCCGTTCTCTGAGCATCTTTACATTTTCATGATCCTCAAGTTCTCCACGGAGCACGAGATCGTAGCTATCCGTCCGAACAGCGATCCCGTGCTCGCGGAGATATCGGTATGGTCTGAACTGACGCTCATTCATGTTGACATCATTTCTCAACTTGTACAGCTCATAGCCATCTGTAATCATCATGCATCCTCATCTGTCGCACTCTGTTCGATAGTCGTCTCAGGGTCTTCATCTTTGATGCTGTCCAGCTGGTGATCGTATTCACTGAAATCTATCTGCAGATACTCTTCATCTGTCAGCTGCGTCAGCTTGTTGATCGTATCTCCGATGAGTTCTGCCATTACTGGATCTTGCTCAAGCGCGAACAAAGCCTCCTCCATCAGATCCAGGCAAGCATCTTTGCTGTCTGCCTTATACATTGCCATGATCAGCATTTCGTCCTCTGTAAAATCTATTCTCATCTTGTTTTTCTCCTCTCTGTGTCATCAATATCCGGTATAACGCATGACATATGTGAATCCGCTGTACCTGGACTTGCTCATCTTTTTGACTGCGATGGACGAAGCGGACCAGTTGCCGCCGGAAGCTTCCACCATCTTTCCTTTGCCGATATACATGGCTACGTGCGTCGACTTTACAAGCACATCTCCCTTTTGCAGATTCTTGTATGCTGGTTTGCCAACGCACTTCCAGCAGCCAAATCTATAGTAGGATGCCTTAGTCATGTCAATTGCAGACGCCTTCCTGCAGTATTTGAGCATTTTCGGATGCTGTGCTCCGTGTGCATAGGCTGCATGTACGAACGGATTGCAACAATAGGTCTTCCTGTATTTCTTGCTCGGCTTCATGTATTTCCTCGGGCCGTAGTTCGTCCCGCAGAAATAGCATCCGTTATGATGTGCCCCGCTACCGGTACCATAGGTGAAGCTGTTGTCATTCGCGATCTTGATTGCCCAGGCCACAGCGCCATCGATCTGCTCCTGCTTTGTACTTTTACGGCATGTGACCTGAACAGTCTTGGTAGCAGGGCTGTAATTATTGTTTCCCGCCTGCGTGATAGTGATCGTTGCCTTGCCGTTCTTCTTCCGCTTGATTTCACCGTTGCTCTTAACGGTAACAACCTGTGAATTACTGCTCTTATAAGTCAGTTTCAGCCCGGACGACGCCTTCGCCTTGATCACATCCGATGTCCTGAGGTTGGTCAGAGTGATACTTGACGGAGCAGTGATCGTCTGTGATTTCTGGATCCTGACTACAACATTGGCCTCAGCCTTTTTTGATGCAGCCAATCCTTTCACTGCCTGACTCTGAACATATACACTGAACGAGCCGGTACCGCTCATGTGATCATTCGCATATTTTGCAGGAACTGATAACTTAAATGTAGATGATCCGTCACCGGTCCCCGCAGTCGTCTGAGCAAGGACTGTTTCACCGTCTGCAGCCAGGAGGTTGATTGCCTGTCCCTTGCTCCGAGATACTGTACCTGTAATCACGATGTTATCTGCGCTGTCTGCTTTCAGGCTTGCTGCATCGATGGTGATCTTCGGCACTGAGAGCGCATATGCATCATACGTTCCCATGTTCAGTGTGAGTGCCATAATCAGCATCATGATCAGCACAAAGGATATACATCGGGCTTTAGCATTTAGCTGTGTTCCTGAAGTCTTCATGAGCTCCACCTCCCGTCTCGCTTACGGATGGCACTCCGTATATGAATTCCGGTAGAAACAGCGATCATGACAAGTCCGCTGATCAGCACCACCAGCCAAATCCATGGGTTCCTTTCATCCCCGGTCTTCGGTGTATCGTAATAATCCCCTTTGCCATCATCAGTGCTGTCAGAATCGTCTTTCGCTGTATCTAAATAAGCTGCCTCACTGCTGACTTTAGTTTCACTCCCAGTTTCCGATGCCTGTTCCGTCGTATCAGCCGTTTCACTGTCCTCATCAGCTGAATAGTCTTCTCCGGCCGTCACTTCCGTGTCATCGGCTGCCGTGGTATCTGTATCATCTGAAGTGTCCTCCGAATCTTCGATCGTTCCCCAGTTGATGTTGTCATCTGTATCATCACCGTCCTCAGCTTCTGTGGAATCTATGAGACTGTCCAGATCTTCAGATGAGTCCTCCCCGTCATCAGATTCTGAGTCTGCGCCGGCATTATCCTCGTCATCCGAAGACTCGCTGCTGGTGGAATCTGCAGCAGTGTCATCGCCGAGATCTGCCATGGCTCCATCAGAAGGATCCGTGTTCGTGTCAGAGGAAGCATCTCCTGAAGTATCATCTGTGCCTTCTCCACTTTCATCAGATGTCTGCTGGGAATCATCCGCCCCTGTATCATCACCGCTCAGGTCGTCGGCTACCTGCCCATACTCTTTCTGGATCTCAAACTCCGACGTAGTCATGAAGATGATCTCAACTGAAAGGTCGTCGTCCAGTTCCTCCAGATCAAGCTCTCCTGCAGATTCGCCAAGCAACTCTTTCAGGTCGCTTGCTGCAAGCGGCTCATCATTCAGAAGAACTCTGCCGATCACATATCCTTCGTCACATCCAATCATGAGCTTTAGGCTTTCTCCCTGCGATACAGTCTCAGTGAACTCTCCGGTCTTCTCGTTCACAGATCCATGCTCGCCAGTTTTTATGGTGACTGTTACTGCGGTATCAGAGGCTCCGACCTCTTCTGCAGCAAAAGCTGGCTGTAACCATGCAAATACAAGCAGCGCCATTACAATCAGGCTTATTAGTGCAAATACTGTCCCTACAACCAACCTATTGTCAGCAGTTTGTATATTTCTTACATTCCCTCTCATAGTGCCTGCTCACCTCGTTTCTGATCGAGCTTATGTCCGTGCCGGTCAAAGCCAAATTCCGCGTTCACTTTCTGTTGTTTGTCCCTGAGTGATCTGAGAATAGATTCCCGTCTACCTTGCTGCGGAAGCTGATCAGCGATCCTTTCAGTCGTAGCTGCATCTACTGACCTTGCTTCGGAAGACTTATGCATCTCATCGATCTTACTAGCGATGTCGCCATATACGACTGCCTCGTTGCTTATCGTTTCTCCGGAATGCCACAGAACATGTTTGATCGCTTCCGTCAGGTTCATTCCTGAATCCACCAGGGATCCGCTGTGGTACTCTTTGAAATCTTTGTCATAGAAGGTGTAATCATAATCTTTTCCATCCTGCTGGATGGTGAAATACCCCTTCTCGGTTGCAATAGCCGCCTTTGATCCGCCCGGCGATGCAATCCCTGCCATGTACTGAACTGACTTGCTCTGTTGGTCTTTATCCCCGCCCGGCACATACGGCTCGCCCTGCGCAAACGGGATCTCTTTGAATCCCATGCTGTCCACGTAATATGCCTTATCCTCATGATTCTGATGGAGCACTACCACGTCGCTGACAGACATGGAGTGACCGGCATAGTCCGTCGGAGGGTCGATATTGAACTTCTCATAGAGACTGTCCAGTGTTTCACCGTCCTTCAGCGGTGATGTGTAGACCAGCGCGTAATCATCACGGCTGATCTCTCCGTAAGTCTTCGTGACCTCGTCCATCGAGACGAACTTTTTGTCGCGATTCTCACTTCCAATCGGGATCTGATATATCTCATAACGATCTACATCCTGCTCCAGCATCTGCTCTCTCATACCCTTTTCGATGCCTGAGATGATCTGTGATGATGTCTTCTGGATCGTTGATAGCGATGCGTGCAGCTCCTTCATATCCCTACCGCTGCTCCATGAGGTGAGATAAGGGAAGCTGTAGTCACCGACGTCCTCAAATCCGAAGTGAGACAGGCAAACGAAGGCGCATGCCTCGGCCTCGATCTCAATGGTCATACGATCCTTCTTCAGTTCTTCTCCATTAAGTTTCAGCGTGTCTTTATCATGGAGAAGGCTGTGGGTCAGCTCGTGTACGCATGTTTTCATGGTCTGCTCCTGCGGCATCCCGTCCTGAATAACGATCTCCTTCTTGGCTGGATCGTAGTAACCCTTTGCGCCGCCCTCGATCTCATCGAAGCGGATCGGCACCGGTGAAATGCGTTTTATTGCCTCCATGAACATCTCATAGTGCTCTACATCCGCAGTCAGCTCCTTGATGCCAAGTTCTGGCAGTGGCTCACCGCTGGTCTGGCTCAGATCGAATGTACTCACGACCTTGAACCTCGGTACTGTGATCTCCTTCTCGGCTTTCACCGGATTGCCGTCAGCATCCAGAACGGGCTGCCCGGTCGCAGTGTCCACCTGATCTCTTTCCACCTTCATCTTGTAAGGTGCCGGCGCAATGATCTGGATACCCTTCTCTCCTTTATTGACCTGGCGGTTGTACTTGCGCTGCCAGTCGGTGTACGACGCGCAGAGTGTCGCGTCCGGTTTCTGCATGAATATGAGGAGGGTGTTGCGAGCCGAATAATTGTAGAAGGATGCCATTACCGAAAGGTAGTTTTTGAACTCAGAAGAGTCCATGATTCGGGCCATTCCTTCTTCGATTCTGCCGGTGATCTCTTCCAGCTTTTCCTTGCGCCATTGCTCCCATTCCTGATATTTATTTCTAGCTTCTTCAGCCATACTGTGTTCACCTCCAAAATCAGCCTCGCCAATCTGACGAGGCTGCGTTGTATGCTGTTATAGCGAGTATTCATTCTTTGTATGTACAGGCGCAGCCCTATCCGCTCCTGCTGCCTGCTCTTTCTTCTCAGATAATCTTTCAATTACAGATTTCTTCGCAGGATCCTTTCTGTCCTGATCGCTAGAGATCCTGCTATTCTTTCCTGCCTCATAAACTGGCTTCTCTTCTGCTGCGTGCCAACCTTTACTTGTATCGATCTCCGGAAATACCGAAAGATCCGGTTCAGCGTAAAACATGTCCGGATAGTTCTCCCGAAAGCTGAACTGCTCGCCGTGATAGGCACCGATTATAATGTGGTCGATGACGGGAATATCCAGAAGTTTACCCGCCTGGACCATGCGTTTTGTTACATCAAAATCTTCCTGTGACGGAGTGGCATCGCCGCTAGGATGGTTATGTAATAGCGCAACGCATGCAGCGTTGGCTGAGAGAAGTGCCGCCTTGAAGCAATTCGCGACCGGAACCATGGAAGAATTGATGCCACCCTGTGAGACCGCCGTGTAATTGATGGCTCTCATCTTATTGTCCATATTGATAATAAAAACGGTCTCCCTATCGAGTCCACGCATGAGATCTCCCATGACATTGACAGCGTCCTGCGGTGAAGTGATTGGTGTGCTGCTGTACAGAGCCGATGTCTCCTTCAGCACAAGCCGCACGCTCACTTCCTTCAGCTGATAGTCATATAGCGATATCTGCTCGCTGTTATTGTTTTTCGCCGTCTTCTTCCCGGCCATTGCCGTTCTCCTCGTCCTCATCCTCAAGCATTACCGTTATGCGGATGAACTCATCCTCCGGTGCTGTCCTGAGATATTCCTGTAATTCCTTTATGCTGTGAAATACCAGCGTGTTCATGCCTATTTCCTTCCCTGATTCTTCGGAAACTCCAGTGAATAATTGACCTTCCCATCTTGCACATCCAGCACAAGATCCGCTGAGAATGACTTATCTCTCTTCTTCGAATACAGTCCTTTTATGAACGTCCTGCCATTGGTCAGAAGATCAACGACCATGTCCCGCGTCATCGTCTTGCGCATGCTCCTTAAGAAGTTATTGTCCTTCCACAGGCAGAAACTGCAGTCATCGTCAGAACAGCGAAATACCTTGGTTTTCTCATAGACGGGCTTACCGCAGATCGGGCAATTGCCAAGAGATTCCTTCTCCTGCGCCTTCCTTGTGCTGTAGCGGGTGCGCACATCATCCGGGACTGCTTTGCATTCCTGCAGCGTATACATGAGCTGTGCGATGATGTCTTCCATGAACTGTCTCGGATCGTCCTGTCCTCGCTCCATCGCGAGCAGACGGTTCTCCCACTCCGCTGTCATGGATGCTGATTTCAGATACTCTGGTACAAGAGATATAAGGAGCTTTCCTTCATCCGTTGGAAGAAGCTGCTTCTTATTTCTTGCCACATATCCGCCGGCAATAAGCTTCTCGATCATGCTGGCACGGGTCGCTGGTGTACCAAGTCCCTTACGCTCGACATCATCGTCCATTTCCTTGGAACCGGCATGTTCCATGGCAGAAAGAAGACTCCCTTCTGTATAGTGCTTTGGCGGTTTCGTCCAGTGATCTGTAACTACTGTATCGACAGCCTGGATCACATCACCCTCATGCAGCTCAGGCATCCGTGTCTCGATTCCCTTGTCCTCATCGTCCGGTGCGTCCGCTCTGCAATAGGCCTTCATCGCTTCTTCAAAGCTCTTCCAGCTGGCTCCATCCGTATGGCTGCTCTGAGCTCCGAACAGCTTGCCATGGCACTCAATGCCGGCGGTGGTGACTGTGTATTTGTGCGGTTTTCCTGCCGCGCATAGGAGCCTGGTCGCAATCAGGAACAGCACCTTGCGGTCACGCTCTGATAAGCTGTCAAAATCGCACTTTCCGATCTCTGCTGTCGGTATGATCGCATGGTGGTCGGAAACCTTTTTATTGTTAAGCAACCTTCCTATGTCATCCGGAACCATGCTGATTGAAACAAATGGTACTGCCTCCAAGATGCTTCTGATCACAAGCCCTGCCGTCTCTTCCATATCCTCAGTCAGGAACTTGCTGTCCGTCCTCGGATAGGTGATCAGCTTTGATTCATACAATGATTGAGCCGCTTCCAGCGTCTGGCTTGCCGTCAGGCTAAAGAGCCTGTTGGCATCCCTCTGAAGCGAGGTCAGATCATAGAGCCTCGGAGGAGCGATAATCTTCTGCTCCTGATCCACGAACCGCACAGTCGCATCCTTGCCCCTGCAAAGCTCAGCCAGCGCCTCTGCTTCTTCTCTGTCCGTAAACTTATCCGATACTGCATCCAGGCCATCCTTTTTCAGATGGACTAGAAAGTACTGCTCTTTCTGAAATCCCTCTATAGCAGCTTCACGGTCAACGATAATGGCAAGTGTCGGAGTCTGGACTCTGCCAAGGATCAACCTCCGTCCATATGTCGTTGTAAATGCACGTGATTCATTGATCCCAAGCAGCCAGTCTGCCTTTGCGCGGCAGACAGAAGCCGCTGCGAGATTGTCGTATTCACGGCTGGCCTTCATGGTGCGAAATCCTTCTCTTATCGCTTCATCCTCCATGGATGATATCCATAGTCTCATCACTGGGAGCTTGCACTTTGCCAGCTGGTATACCCTTCGGAAGATCAGTTCTCCCTCACGCCCCGCATCACAAGCATTGATCACATAATCGATGTCCTGCCTGCACATCAGCTCCTTCAGCGTTGTATACTGCTTCTTTTTATCCTTTGTCACCGCCAGTCTCCACGGATCCGGGATTATCGGCAGGTCTTCGAAATTCCATTCCGCATACTTCTCGTCATAGCTCTCCGGGAAGGCGTATTCCGCCAGATGCCCAAGGCACCAGCTGACGATACATTCTCTGCCTTCAAGGTAGCCGTTCTTCTCCTGATAAGCTCCGATGACATTAGCAAGGGATTTCGCTACGCTGGGCTTTTCGGCTATGATCAGTGGTCTTTTGCTCATTTCTGTGCCTGCTCCTTTCTGGCTTTACTCTCGCCTTTCTTCCTTCGTTCAGCGTCCATTTCCTTCACTCGGCTTTCGTAGAAGCGGATACGCTCCTGCTGCTTTCTGGCAGTCTCCCTGCCTCCATGTGCTTCATACTTCGTCATGGTCTCTCTCCTTCCCTAGATTGCCAGTCCAGCCTGACGCTGCTTGTTCTGAGTGATACCCGGAGCGCTGCGTTCAATCTGCTCCTTCTTGTCCTGCAGCTTCCCGAGGATTGATCCTCTCTCCGCAGATTTCTCCTGCGTCCGCTTCTCGTAGACATCCGCCCTCTCAAAGACACGGTCTTTACTGTCATAGTGATAAACCGAATCGGACAGGCGATCCTGCGGATCGACTACCGTGCGATTGGCTTCCTTAACCATCTTCTCCAGATCCGCCCGGTCAAAGCTTCCGTTGTCCGGAACGACCAACATTTCATGGATCGATGATGGAAGGATGAAGTAATTGCCCTTCATATGTTCCGCAGCCTTGTCCATCACTCCGCTGCAGAAAAGAGCGCCTGCGCCAAGTGACCCAAGATCATTGGTCACGACCATCATCTGCGGGTCCTCTTCCGGGATACCGGTAAGTGCCTCCATCATGGACTGAATCTTCGGCTGAAAGATCTGCTCAGTGCTCGCAATAGCATCCTGATGAAGCTGCTCCTGGCTGATGCCAAACTCTTTCAACATGTCGTTGGTTATACGGGCGGACATAAAGCCTCCGCCGCCATCCCTGTCCGGGATATATATGTGATAGGTCATCAGCAGATCTGCTTCCATGCGGTGCGGGCTGTCAGCCATAATAGAATCATGACCTTCAGGAGAATTGAGCCTGATAAACAGCTTGTCCTTCACCTGTTCGTAATCCTTCATGACATTTATATCGATCGATGCCGGCGGTTCCATCTGGACGATCTCTGCCATATCCTTCATTACATCCGGGAGTGGCCTGTCATCCTGATACTGCTGGTAGAACATTTCCATATTGACGACAGGCGCAGATACCTTGTCTTCCAGCCTTACGGTCAGCCCCGTATAGCGCTCATTCATTTTCTGGACTTCATCCAGCCGGATATCAGCCGCTCCATACTCCGGCGGCAGATGCTCCGTTATATGTGTCTTCACATATTCTGTAAACTCACTAAAATCCATCATTTCAGTTTCTCTCCTTACTCCTGCAAAAGCAGGCTGTCCATTACTCAAGGAACTCTTCGTCCTCATTCACAGTCGGAAGTCCGTCGCCTTCCATGTTTTCCGAATAGTCATCCTCCGGTTCTTCAGCGTTTCTCCGGTATCTCCTGAACAGAACTACTCCGGCAATACCTGCTGCCACAAGAAGCACAAGCGATATGATCCCCGGCATCAGCTGAGGTTTGACATAGAACCTCGTCTTACCACTTCCGGATCCGCCGATGATGATCACATTTTTGTTTCGTGCATTCACTTCCTCCTGCATTTCCGTCTCCTTTTCTTTCTGTCGCTACTTCCCGTACAGATCGTGTCTGACCAGCGCATCGTAATAACTGTTTATCGTCAGCGGCGCATTGTACAGTGCTGTCAGCAGATATTGCCTGATATTCCGCACTCTGGTCGTCGTTTCATACCTGTGCATAACCAGTTAATCCCGCTTTGGTTTGAAGCCTTAATGCAAACTCGGGCAGTTCTTTCTGATACTCCATTGCAAGTTCTGGCCTCTCAGCTCGCGGTCCTCCCATTTGTCAAGATAGGACAAGCAAAAAATTTCAAAAAAATCCATTTTGGCTCCCAACCCTAGCATTTCCAACGGTTTCAGCGATTTTGGGCATCAAAAAACCGACCGTCATGCCCATATATGACGATCGGGTGTATAGATGTATATTAGGAGCAATTTCCCCGTATTCCGGAGATTTGAATTTTTGCTCTAAGTGTTGATTTTACTTTGTCTTATTGTAGTTTAGGAACAAATCTGTTGCTCCAGTTATATTACCAGGCTTCGCGTAAAGTCTGATTTTTTTGTCTCGAAATTCGCCTAAAACCAGGTGCACTGTTATTTGATAGCAGTTTTGGATCCCAGGCGTTTACAGCAACCCTAGAAAATCTTCTGGCTCAATGTTAAACGGAAGGTTTTCGATCATTCCGTTTTTGTACAGACTGTCCGGAGAGAAATTCCCACTTGTTCGCCAGTGTGTCACTTTACCATCGCTGGATAAGAAGTCAATCGAATTCTTATATTTACGCAGCTCCTGCATCGGTTCGGTATTGTTCAGTGTGAAGCAGAGCTGCCCTTCTCCGTACTGTGTAAAATAACGGATTAGGCGGTTGAAATAGATCTCATTGATATCTCGATCAAATCCATCGATAAAGACGATGCCAGCGTCATTTGAAGCCTTTAGGCAAGGCCACAGATTTATGAGATTGCGGATCCCGCTGCTCTCCTGTCGCAGCTTTATACGACTATCACCATAATCCAGTATCAGGTCGGATAACATTGCAGCCATATCATTGCTGCCTTCTGCAATTATATTCTTAAGATCCGGCTTGAAAACTTTAACGAATCTGGTCAGCATCTCCAGATCATCTCGGTCATAGCCGCCTTCGAATGATACTTTCCTTTCTGACGGTGTTTCGATGTTTGTAAGAAAGCTTTTGCCAAGCTCCTGTAACACAGTCCTATGCTCGGATCCAGCAGAAGCTGCCTCTTCAGACGAGCTGTACGCAACACTTACTTTCGATGCCGGATAATCCGCCTTCCGATACGTCAACTCTTCGTAACTTATTCTATAATTGCCACTCGTATCCCTGCTAAGCTCGATCGTATAGTGATACACCTGATCAGCTGGTTCTGTGTAATGATAGAACTCGCACTCCAGGTGAAGCTTCTGATCATGCAAATTGATGACATCAGAAAGGAATTCCTGATAATCAGCAGCATCAAGGCAGGATCTTTCGCATATAAGATCCTTCAGAATCTGTGCAGCAGTGATCACAGCTGTCTTACCACAGCCGTTCTCTCCGTATATTGCCTTGATACGGTGGTTTGACGGATCAAACGACTTGTTGACCGTCTTCTTATAGAATTCCAGCCGCAGCTGATCTCGTATGCTTTTTATGCCGGCCATTGTCAGGCTCAGCAAATACACTTTACCGTTCATCTTTGTTATGTCCTCCGATGAACATCTTAGCATATTTTTTAAAAAATATACATAGTGTACTTTCTGTTATTTTCTCTTGCTGTCATGAAACTCATCTAAATGAAAGACAACAGCCTTCATGACATCGTCTAACTTTCCCTTTAATGTATAGCTATGCCCTGGATCAAGATCATATTTCGTCATGATCTCCATAACGAGACTCTGACTATAGATCCTGAATTTTCTATTACGATCCTCCGGGAATCTCTCCGGCACCTTAAATGACAGTACTACAGAATCATCGCAGGGCGCAAAGGCTATAGTGTGCTGCCGCTCGCTTTCCAGAATACATATACAATCTGGGCAGCCCAACAGGCGCACCACATCCCTTCCCACATTGATACAGTACTGTCTACAGTCGATTGTAACAGAAGGTACGATATTTCTATTCTCACCCATGATCCACCTCAGTTTCACAAACCCTTATTGAGGTACGTCAAAACAATCTGCTCTCGCAGCTTCTTATTATCTATATTTTGTAAGTATCTGATCGTATCACAAATCTTCCGGAGTCAAGTTATCTCCGGTCAGAAAGCAACTATTTCCTGCTATGTTTTATACAGGCATGACAATAACGCTATTCTCCACCTGCTGCGCGATAGTAATCAGGATAATAGTTCTGTACCATCGTCTCCTCATTGCGTGAGCCAGGCCCGACAGTTACTTCTCTTTCAGTTTCTGCCGACGCGGGCACTGTTTCACTCACTTGTGAGTAATTGACAGTCGTATTATCTGCAGCATTCTCAGGCGCATTATCTTCCCCGCTTTCAGATCCATCGGAATATCCTCCGGTATTTTCGAATTGATTCAGCTTCCGTTCTGCCTCATAGTCGTTATATGGCTTTCCGATATGATCGCTTGATTCATCCAGGTACCGCTTGATCTGCCTCTGTTTCACCTCTCCGGTTGCAGGGTTCGTATATGCTTCCTTGCCCTTCTCGTAACAGATACACTCGGTCATATCGAACACCAGAATCAGCCCGCGGTCGGAATTACGTACTTCTCCAAGAACTTTGTAACGGCATTTCGGATCCCATCCCATCATCTTGAAGATCGATCCTATGAACTCCTCAGAACGGATCTCTTTGTTGGTCCATTTGCCCTGTTTGTTCATTCTCGCCCACTCTACTGAGGCGCTCTCTTCTTCTGTGCACGGCACAGCAGCCAGGCGATATTTTCCCTCATGAATCATCGGCAAAATATTTACGGTACCTTCGAAGAGTCTGATTGCGGCCATATTGAATGTCATTCTGCCATACTTGATACTCACCGCAGGTTTTTTGAGCATGGCAAAATGAGTCCTTGGCGGCATCCTGTAGTCATCTAACTGCTCATACTCCAGAGAACGATCGGACTCCTTACGAAGTGATACAAGCTCCTGTATAAGTTTCAGTTCTTTTTCGGACTGCACCTCAGTGGAACTATTTTTTTGTTGATTCTCTGTTAATAATTCCTGTTCAGCCATATTCCATCTCCGTTTCTTACATCGTCATCAGCAGATCATCCAACTCCTGCAGGATCTCCTGTCTGCTTGGAAGAGCTCCTATCATTGGATTCACAATTGTCGTGCCGCTTCTGCAGATATCTTCTCTGGTGAATGATGACATGATCGCCTCTCGCCTTTTTCTCAGATAATCCTGTACTGTGACATTGCGGCTCCATTCTTCTTTATACGCAAAGGCAGATGACCTGTCACGTTCTTTAGCGTTCTCATCTGTCTGATAAGAGGTATTTATTCCAGAGTCATCATTTCCCGATGTCTGCCCTGGTTTCCTGTGTCTATTGGTAATCACTTGATGCTCGTCCAGTGTGAAGATAATTATCTTCGCACCATCACGAACCTTGGTGATCCCCCGAAACCGAAACTGGAAATCCTCGTTCCAGTGCATGCTATCGTATACTATTTTCGAGAATATCCTTGTACTTATTGTCGTGATGTTGTTCCCGCTCTCATTGACCCAGCGGAAGCTGTTCCCGCTCTCATAAGTTCCTGCTCTTATCACAACGGTCTGGAGGACCGGATGATAAAACATCTCAATGCGCTCACAATCATCAAGCTTATTATGACAGGCCTTATTGAACCTGATAGCTTTCTTCGAGATCGTCATCGTCGGCATTCCGTTTGTAAGAAATACGATGCCAGGAGGAACGCTATACCCGGTAAGTTCCATTGAAAGAACATTACTGTGCACATCACCATTTCTGATTTCAATCATCTGCTCCATATCCTGCAGTTCCTGATCGTCGTATACGCTTAGACAGGCTTCAAGATATACCGCCTCGCTGATCCCGCTCCAGTATGGGCTTACACTGACAAAGCCTTTTAGTGCTCCGCTTTCGATCACTTCGATCGATGGCAGTCCGTTTTCAAGTCTACCACCGGATCCAAGCATTGCCTGAGCAGCCTTTGCTATTTCCGGTGTAACGATTCCCTCGTGATGTCCGGGTACAAATGCCCAGTCACGCTCGCCATCATTATCGATCACGATCTTACGCTTTGGATCGATACATATCTTCTTGCGTGCTTCCAGATCTCCCCAGCGTCGTTCATTCTGCGTAATATCCCGAACCATGCTGCTGCACCAGTCCACATTTCCCTTAAGCGTTGTCCGGCCTTTTTCTGTCAGCACTGCCGCAATGGACTCACAGGATTTACCTGCCAAAAGCGATAGGAATACAAAACGTACAGTCTTCGCTTCTTCCGGTACTATAATCAGGTCTCCATCTTTGGTGTGTCTGTATCCTAGAAGATCTGATACCGGATATTGCCCTGTACAGATTCTCTGATCATATGACAGGACCATTCTCCGGCTTTTGTTCTCCGACTCCCAGTCCGCCAGCATCGCATGGAACTGCAATGTCTGTGTTGAATTCGGATCCAGTGTATAGATATTCTCAGTTTCAAAATACACACCGACAGGATGTCTGGGATTTGCAGTCTTGAGATCAGTTATGTATTTCAAGCACTCCTCAATATTTCTGGCAAACCTGGAAACACTGGCGCATAGCACCAAATCCATCTTTCCATCCTTAGCATCAGATATCATTTGCAGAAACTCCGGCCTGTTTTTTACATTCATTCCGGACTTGCCTTCATCACTGTAAATCTTATGAAGCTGCCAGTTATCGTTCTCATTGATCTTCTTCTCATAGAACATCTGCTGGTTCTCGATCGATGATATCTGCTCTTCTGTGTTTGTACTGACACGGGCATAAACAGCGACTGTCTTTTCTGCCTCATCTTTGATAGTTGGCGTAGGCTTGCCCTTATGGAAGTATTCCTTAGACCCGATAGCGTTCCTCACACGGAGTCTGGTGGCATCCTTGTTTTCTTCTTTGATACGGTGTCGTCTCTGCCAGTCAGTTTCCTGCCTGACAGTAGAAGCATCCTTCACTGCACTGCTCTCATCCTCCTGTGTAGGACCTGGCAATAACGGCCTGTTCCGATATTCAGTTACATACTCTTTGATTTCATTCAGGTTTTCATTTCCCGGAATCCTTTTTTCGTCTTCCAGCATACGCACCATCCTTACTCTATTCGTGGATCTTATTGATTTCTCTCATCAGCTGCATCTCCCAGTCAGAATAATCAGCGGGATTCAGCTTTACATAGTCTGCCACCATGCTTCTTAGTGCTTCTTTTTGATTCTCGTGGTTCTCGATCGTATTGATATGATAATTCTTATCTTCAGTGACGATCTGAATCCCTGGTTTTCGAGTAAACAGGAAATGCAGCAGATAGAAGAACTCTCTGTTATTAGCTGCCAGATATGCTTTGGTCTGTGTGGATATACAGTTGACCTTATCCCTTAAACAGTCAGCCAGAAGCCGAACCATCTCAGGTCTCTTTCGCAGCTCCTTCTGTCCGGTGATATCGATATAAACATCGACCAAATACATATTTCCATTTTCTTCGTATTTGCTATTGTAGTAATCGTGATGATAACAGATCGCTTCCTCACTGCTGCGCTCCCAGAGCTTAGCAAGCTTTACATATCCGGCGACTCTGTATTTGTTCTTCATATATTCCTACTCCTGACTTTCCAAATGCCAATACCACATATCATCCTTGCGATAAGCGCTGACACCAAGTTCTTTTTTTGCAGTGTCGATCGTTCGCTTACCAATTCCAAGGCTGTTCATTATTTCATATACTTCTCTGCCGGGGAGATCTCCGTCATAAAGGATCTCCTGCAGTCTGTCTTTAGCCTTCTGCAGCTTGGTTTCTGTGTGAGGCATGTTCCCAAGAAGTTCCTCGGCAGTATAACTGCATGTACCGATCCACCTGAATCCATTTTGCGGATTAAGCTCAAATGCGAAAGCTGATCCTTCCGGAGCAAGGCTGCTTTTAATTGGGAGCATGATACGCCTATAAGGGTCATCAGCATCTCTGCCCACAAGGAGCACACTACGTGCAGCTGCAGCCGCATCTATACTTCCGAGTCCGCGGTAAATACTTTTACCGCTCCCGTTTTTATTCATATGCCCTATCAGAACGACAGCACAGCCTGTACTTTCAGCTGCTCTACCCAGTCTTCCTATTACATTTCGAAAGGATCCCTTCTTTTGGAATTCCGTATCTGCAGTGAGAAACGCCTGCAATGGATCGATTATCAAAAGTTTTGCGCCCGTTTCCCGGATCGCCCGCTCAAATCTGCTGTCACCAAGTGATAACGGCCGACCTTCTTCCGGATCGATGAATGCGATCCTGGAACAGTCAGCTCCTGCTTCTATAAGTCTTGGCTTAATGGTATCTGATATGCCATCCTCAGCACCCTGAAAGATAACGCTGCATGCATCCTTGCTTTGCGAGCCATCCGGCATTGGTTTTCCTTGTGTCAACAGTGCTGCCAGCTGCAGCATCATAGTTGTTTTGCCTTCACCGGGATCTCCCTGAACTATAGTGATTTTCCCCGCCGGAATGTATGGATACCATAACCAAGAAACCTTTTTTGCTTCTATTTGATTGAAATACTTCAGCCGGTAGGATCTTTCATCATGCGGACCGTTCATATACTCATATTCGCCCCTTTTACAATCTATAAAGAGTTTTTTGTCCTAAATTACTTTCTATCATCTATTATATCCGTCAAAAAAATCGTTTACAATGAAAACATGCAATAGCAAAATTGCTATATAATAATCTTGAAATCAGTCGAATTGGAGATACAAAATGGCTATAGATTATGAAGCACTTGGTCAGAGGATCAAGGATGCCCGCAGGCAAAAGGGATATACACAAGAACAGCTGGCCGCTGCAGTCGGAATGTCGCAGCAGCATATTGGAAACATAGAAACAGCCGCTAATAAATTATCTTTACAGGCACTCGTTGACATAGCTGAAGTGCTTGATGTTACCGCAGATGCCCTCCTCTATGACAGTCTTCCTGCTGCAGTCAGTACATATGATATCAGAGCGAAGCAGATCCTTGATGGCTGCACAGATGCAGAGAAAGAGTCGCTGCTCCATTTGATGTCTGAGATCCGCGATGCACTCAATAGCAGAAATGCTTAAGTTCATTCCTGATTCCACGTCATTTTGATGATTTTCAAAAATAAAAAATCGGGCAAAGCGAATATGTTTTACATACCGCAATGCCCTTTTTGCTGTCTGAGGCTCTATTGCAGTGTTGCAACCTTGCAACCTTGCAATCTTGCGATCACTTTTCCGGCCAGCACAATTTCCAGAAAATATATTCGCTGTCCGAGATCCTGTCATTTTTATATCTGCTCTTCATCCTGCGCCATTCAGCCAGAGGGCCGTCCAATCCGTTACCGCTAATTACCGCAGTAAGACGATCACCGTGCCGATGAATCTCTACGGTATATCCCTGTTCCTCGATTTCAAAAAGCATTTCCATGATGTCTTCAACACTATAGCCTTCAGGCTCCACGATGCCTCTTGGGTTTACCTTCAGGATCCTGGCAAGTTCCTCAACGGTCTCTGCTTTTGGACCACGAAGCCCCTTTTCATACTGCGCAATACGGATATCTGCATTTTTATATGGATAATGCATCTCCAGTCCAAGTTCTTTCATCGTCATTCCACGAAGGGTCCTCGCCCTTCTCAGTCTATCTCCACATCTCATTTTTACCGCCCTCCGATAATATCTCCAAGTCTTAACGTGCATACTTCAAGGATCCCTTCGATCAGAACTGCTGCCTGCGGAATAAGAAACAGTATGCCGCATGAAATAAGCATGCTTCTAATGCCTTCTCCGTTCTCCAGTCCGAAATAATAGCTGAGGATAGTGATAAGCAAAAACAATCCTCCAAGCAGATAAAAGATCCAGTCTGCCATTTTAATTACGATGCCGAAAACAACTCTTACTGCAAGGAGCAGCAGATATACTGGCATAAGTGCTGCTTTTATGAGCATGCTCTCTCACCATCCTTTCCAAATTTCATCATTATGCTTTCTCTACCGGCTGCTGATTTCAGCAGATCAGCAAATTTGAAAATGATTTCAATATGACTTTCATCATATATATTGATCCGCTCTATGAATGCTTCCACCAATTCCTCTGTAATGTCATTGGATGAAAACAGCTTCTCTGCCAGTCGGATGTAATGGCTCGCCTCCTGTAAACATGCTTCTTCCGACTCATCGGGAAGTGTAATGTCATGGATCCGGCTTTGCAGATTCTCGAGCTGAGACTTTACTTCGCTCCGCTGCTTCAGGTATGTTTCCTTATCGATTTCTTCTTCAGCATACATTTCATAAAGCCTCGACTTCTTTTCTTCCAGACTCTTGATCTGCATATTAATCTTTTTGATTTGATTACCGTAATCTGGCATGCCGTCCTTCTTCTGTTCTAACTGATCACAGAGCTGTTCCAGATTCATCAGCTGATTGCGGAGTGCTTTTCTGACAACAATCTCGATCTTGTCAAGCTGATACCTGCTGTCATTGCACGAAGAATGCTTTCCAACGACCTCTTTGTGCTTGCATTTGACATACCGTTCAAGACTTCTCGGCTTATATAATCTGAGGCCGCAGTTGCCGCAGTATAGTACCTTCCTTAGTGGGAAATCATCTGTTCCGACAACACCGCCGCGCTTATGCTCCTTGACAAGTGCTCTGGCTTTGTAATATGTCTCCTTATCTACGATCGGCTCATGATGTCCCTCTACAACGATCCTTTCATCGTCCGGCACTCGTCTTGTGTTATTTCTTCCGACAGTGATCCTGCTAATTTTTTTCTGAACCAGCGCTCCGGTGTATTCATAGGTCTTGAGGATCTTCCAGATGTTTTCATAAGTCCACTTCCATTCTTCGTCCTTGACCTTACGATTCACTTTTTTTACATGACCTTTCTTTTCGCGATACTGACCGGGAGTTGGCACTCCTTCTTCATTCAAGACGTATAATATGTGTTGATACCCGCATCCGTCTGCAGCCATATTGAATATCCTGCGAACGGTCGCCGCGGCCTCCGGATCGATGATCCAGTTATACTTATTCTCCGGATCTCTCAAGTAGCCGAAGGCTGGACGGCTACATGTTGATCTGCCGGATTTCCATACTGTCTCCACGCCGGACCGGACTTTCTTTGACAAATCTTTGCAGTACAGATTATTCACCAGATTCATCACACTCATTTCAAGGCCGATGGTGTTACCAATAAAATCATTACTGTCATAATTGGAATTGATGGCAATATATCTGACTCCTAGAAGCGGAAATATTTGTTCCATGTAATCTCCTACCTCAATGAAGTTCCTGCCAAGTCTTGATAGATCCTTTGTTATCAAGACCTTGATCTTGCCCTTCTTCATATCTTCCAGCATTGCCTTGAACTGCGGCCGGTCGAAATTGGTTCCGCTGTACCCGTCATCGATATACTCAACTACTTCACCGGTCAGGTCTTTTCTGCGGTTAACGAAATCAAGAAGTGCAGTCCTCTGATTCTCTATACTGTTGCTTTCTTCTCTTTCATCATTTCTGACGTCCCCATCAGCAACGGAAAGCCTCATGTACAAAGCAATCATTTCTCCTCACCTGTCTTTAGCATTTCAAGTACGCCCTGATAAATGTCATCACATTTGAATCTGATTTCTGCCACCTTTCCTTTGTCCACGTAGATCCTGTCAATAAGTGCTTCTGCCATTTCCCTGGTAATTTTCACATTATCCAAATAATGACGCATCTTCTCCGCAAGCTCTTCAAAGGAAATGATTTGACTGGTTACTTTATCAAGCTGCTGGCGGCTTTCTTTGATCTGCTTCATCAGGTCTAACCGCTCTTTCTGATATTGATCTCTGAATTTCCGATAGTCATCCTGATCAATTATCCCTGACGAAAGATCTTCATACAGTTTCCCGATCTTGTTCAAACACTTCTCCTCTCTCAGAGTCAGACGTGCAATGCGGTTCTGGTACTGCATAATAGGAAATTGATCGTTCTGGCGCTTTTTCAGTTTCTGCAGCAACGCATTAGTATCCACGACTTGCCTGGCCAGATTTCTGACCTGATCCGTGACAACAGTACGGAGATAATCATCGTTGATACTCTGAAAGCATCCATTACGGTTATGTTCACCTATTCTGCCTTTGCACATATATGAATTCCCAACAGACTTCCACTTGCCGTTCTTGTAGCTTTTAGTATCCTGATACATGATCCTGTTACATGCTTTGCAGTACACAAGTTTATTAAAAGTGCGGTTATAATCCTGATTCAGCATTTCATTATTGGCTATGACCTCACGTCTCTGAGTGACTTTTTCTCTGAGCATCTTATGGACATTTTCTACATCCTCTCGCGGGACGATTGCCTCATGATGATCTTTATAGATCGTCCATTCATCTCTGGGAACCTTCCTGTCCTTTGGAAGATTTTTATATAATTCCTGCCTCCTCCTTCCGAGTACAAGATCGCCGGCGTAAACATCACGCTTAAACAGATCCCTGACCTTGCCGGAATTCCAGATCTGTTTTCCGGACCAATCTTTATGAAGCTCGTATCTGCACTTATACTCCTGTGGTGTCATGATATTCATCTTGTTAAACCGATCAGCGATCTCCCCGCAGCCGATTCCCTGAAGGAACCACCTGTAGGCCAGCTGCACGATCGGTGCGGTGTCGGAATTCACTTCGTAATTGTTATTCTCTTTATTCAAAACATAGCCGTACACCGAATGCTCAATTGTATATGTACCATTCGCTCTCGCCCGATCATTTGCCAGACTCACCTTGCGCGACTGGTCTCTGGCATACATCTCGTTCACCATATTCTTGACAGGAACTGCAAGGCTCGCTCTGTCTTCATCACGATCACTGTCATAATTGTCATTGATAGCGATCAGCCTCACATTCAGCTTCGGCAGAAGTGTCTCCAGATAATATCCGGTCTCAATGAAATTTCTACCAAAGCGTGAAAGATCTTTAACAACAATGCAGCTGATCACACCGGACTGAGCATCAATCATCAGGCGGGAAAACTCCGGACGGTCAAAGTTCGTGCCGGTATATCCGTGATCCATATACACACCAACAAGCTCCAGATCTTCCCGGCCTCTAATGAATTCTTTGATATACTCAGCCTGATTCTGTATTGTATCGTCATCTTCCTGTTCTACCGAAAGTCGAACGTAGGCCGCTGTTTTGATCCGATCATCTGCTGCAACGGAAGCAGATGCCGGCTTTGCTTCATTATTCTGATTTCTTCTGCTCGTCCTCGCCATCTCTTCCCCCTTTCAGCCATTCCTCTGGAAATGCGTCTTTCCACTCTTTGTGATATGGGATCATCTCTAATGATTCAAAACGATACATAAGAATTTTTTCGATGTATCTTATCGCGAATTTCCTGGTTATTTTTTTATTCTCATCCATATATCGATACAACGCGATCCATGGATTTTTGTCAGAATAGATCTGATAGATTTTGTCGATTTGGGCCAGTACCTCTTCGAGCTCGGAATCAAGCTTTTTCAGCTGAAGCATGTAGGCTGCCTTCTTCTTTTTGTAAGTGAGATCTGAAATATCCCCTTGAAGAAAATCTTTGTAGCAGGCCATTTTTCTTGTTTCAACTTCTGCCATCCGTTTCAGAATCTCTGGGACCGGCTCCCTGGCTTCAGCCAGCCTTTGGTCGATAACAGTTTTCCCTTTATGAGAATGAATCGCGTCGTAAACATTCAGGCACTCCTGTTTTTCTCTGCGAAGCTCTGCAGCGACCCGATCCATGAATTCCTCATAATCCATGGATATCCTTTCATATCTGACATCCTTCTCCTTCGGATACCGAAAGCGAATGTCTACGATATTTCTTAGGGAATTAGCATACTTGACGAGCACCAGACCGCTTTCCTTATCCCACATCCTGCCGGCAATCGGGCTTGGTCCCTTGTTTCTCCGGTTCTCAGGTTTTGTGTAGCAGCGCGACTCAATCTGCGCCTGTGCTCTGTCGAACAGCTCCGGATCCACGATACAGCCTGCCTCTGCAGCAAGGTCTTTGCCATCAATGACTCTTTCCCACCTGCCACAGTACTTCTGGTTTTTAGCAATGTTGTGAACCATAACGCTTTCCCATTTTGCTGTAATGATCCTGTCATGCTCTCCATGCATCCGTTCTGTAAACTGACTTGGCGTTTCGATCTTTCTGCGGGTAAGATCCTTTGCAATCGAATACGGTTTTTCACCTTCTGCAGACCTCTTTATGATTTCTCTGACAACAGCTGCAGAAGGCTCATCGATACGGAGAATATTATTATCTCTGTCATATATAAACCCATACATTGTTAAATGCCTGAGAACCGTATGTTTGCCGATGCGTTCAGCCGTATATCGACCTGCGTACCTTCCCCTTATGTTATCCAGATATGTTTCTACTTCCTCCCGGGATACATCCGCCGAACAGAAATCATCCTCAACAACAGCAAAATGGATCCCTGCCGGATAAAAGGTTTTCCTGAAAAGCAACGCTGCTTGAAATGCGTCCCGGCCGCATTGAAACATAGAGTCAATGACAACACAGTCAAATTTTCTGTTCACCCCATCTTCCCTAAGTTCCAGAAAAGCGTCTTCTGAATTGGGATCATGTTTCCGATCGGAATACTTTTTTACAAGTTTCCATTTACGGCTGCCGATATAATTGTTGATACGTGCATTCTGCTCCATTATTGGAATGATGCCGTTTTCATTTTCCGGAAGGCAGCTCGTTGATCTTGTATAGCTGACACAATTCATATCGCAACAGCCTCCTTTTCCGGCACTTCTACGGTTACCGCTGAAGCTCGTTTGCTTAACATGTAATTGATCTGATCACCATATCTGAAAACGACCTCCACATGCTCCTTGTCATAAACGATGACCTTTTCCACTAACATTGCCACGAGTTTTCTGGTGATCGTGTCTACTTGGCCAATGCTCTGCATCTCTTCCAGCCACTTAAGAGGAAGTATCGGCTCTTCAAGCGTTTTCCTTCTCTTCTCTTCGACAAGCGATTTACTTTCTTCAGCTTGTTTCTTCTTGTTAGCAAATCTGGATTTTAATTGTTCATAATCTTCTTTTTCAATAATTTCCTCTTTATGATCGACATATAGTTTTTCCAGAAGATCATCATAGTGCCGGATCTCTTTCTCAAGGCTATCGATCTGCTCCTCAAGCATTTTGATCGCATGACTATCTTTCGGTATTTCCTCTGCCATTCGGCTTAGCGAATCTACGTCTGCAAGAAGTCTGATCTGATTCTTTATAGCATCGATCACCATTTCCTCCAGTTTATCCGCATTTATCAAGTGTGCCGAGCACCCACGTCCCCCTTTATTCGTAGAACAGGTGTAATAAACATATCTCTTCTTTCCTCGTACTACAGTTCGTATCACCATGTTCTGTCCACAGTCCGGACAGCGAAGAAAGCCGGAAAACAGTCTGACCTTATCCTCATTAGGTGAAGTCCTCGTATCCATTTTCAACATTTCCTGCACCATATCGAATACGGATTTTTCGATGATCGGCTCATGTGTGTTATGAACGATGTACCAATCCTTTTTATCTACACGCTGGCACTTAGGCAGCTTGTAATTGAGCTTTCGCATTTTCCCCTGCTGCATCGTACCGAGATAAAGTTCATTGGTCAGGATCGATATAACACTGCCTGCATACCATTTGGTTTCTTCACCACGCCAGAACCCGCTGTTGCAGTTAAGCCCCTTGGATCTTTTGTACTGCATCGGCGGCTGCACTCCCATCCCGTTAAGTTTGTCTGCAATTTTGCTCGGGCTGTAACCTTCCAGTTTCATGTTGAACATCATTTTGACAATGTTTGCGGCCTTTTCGTCCACAACAAGATGGAACTTGTCCTTCGGATCTTTGTCGTAACCAAAAGCAGCGAAGCTGCCGATGAACTGTCCGTTCTTACGTTTGACATCAAGCTGGCTGCGAATCTTCATGGATATATCTCTGCAGTAGGTATCATTTATGAGATTTTTAAATGGAATTATGATGTCATCGGCATCGTTGTGCTCATTGACACTGTCATAATTGTCATTGACGGAAATAAAGCGTACACCGAGCATCGGAAATATCTGATCGATATATCTTCCGGTTTCGATGTAGTTTCTTCCAAGGCGGGAAAGATCCTTTACAATAATGCAGTTGATCACCTTGTTCTCGACCAGCTCCATCATTTTCTGAAAACCCGGTCTATTAAAATTAGTCCCGGTGTAACCATCATCAGAAAATTCTTTTGCCAGTTTCAGTGTCGGATCTTTTTGGATAAATGTTCTCAGCAGTTCACGCTGATTGTGGATGCTGTCACTTTCTGTCTTGTCTTCATCATCTCTTGAAAGACGCAGATAGATAGCCGCATTATAGATTTCTTTCTCTGAACGCATAAAAGCCATTGACCTCCTTTGTCATTTCAATTAACAAAGAAATCAATGGCTTCTTATATGCTCTTTTCTTTTGACCAATTCCACTATACCACAGATTCCTTTGTGCAACAACTGCAAAATTCACTTCAGATCCGGCAGGATCTCTGATATCAGATAGTCCTCCATGCATGACTGAAGTGTTTTCCCCGAGTCAGCGAAACTGATCTTGATCACGGTTCCATTGTCCAGATATGCATACGGATTTCCTGTCTGCCTGATTACTGACAGTACTCTCTCCTCAACCGGAAGTTTATGATCGATCGTAATATCCTTTATTTCTTTCAAGCTTTCTGGATCGATATCCTTTACATCCATACCGCTAAGTTCTGCCAGATGTCTCTGCATATCTTCGTAATTGAGTTGCTCCATTTTTGTTTCCTCCTTCACTTACTCCGGTCGAAAAGGACAAAATGCAAGGAGCTTAATGAAAATCTTTTGGTGAGTCCTTGCGGATCCGCAAATATGACCGGAATTAGTGAGAAGTTTTTTTAACAGAAAATGTTGTTGCTCTCGCTTAGAGCAAGATTCGCCAGCGTATACGAAAACCCTGATTCGGAATTTCGTACCTGGCATCTTGATGGGGATAGCGCTCCCCATACCCTCTTACGCAAAGGCAGGCTTTGCTTTTTGCAGCTCCTGCCGGAAAGGAAGAATCATGGCAAGGCCAAAGAAAACAGAACTTCAAAAAATGACGCATGTGATCCCGGTGCGTCTCAGTGAAGTGCAGCATAACATCGTACTTGATAGAGCTGAAAAATCCGGAATGTCTATGGCGGACTATATCCGGCAGCAGGCTGTTCATGGAAAAGTAAATGCGGAATACAGGATCGTGGCAGATTTCCCGAAGATACAGGAGCTCACACGTGAGCTGTCAGCTATCGGCAATAACCTGAATCAAATCGCCAGATATTTTAATTCCGGCGGGCTGCAGTCACAGGCGATCCGGGACGATATCAATGCTGCGATCACAGCAATTATAGAGATGCGAAACATTGCGCTCGAAATGGCAGGTGAATTTTATGGCAATTCTCAAACATATCGCAAACAAGAATAGAAACTATGGTAAGGCTCTGGAGTATCTGATGTTTCAGCACAATGAGTACACACAGCAGCCCCTTAGGGATGAACAAGGAAACCTGTTGGTTCGGGAAGAGTATTACCTTGATGGTCTGAATTGTGATCCGCTCACTTTTTCCGCGGAATGTGATCAGGTGAATAGATCATTTTGTAAAAACAGTAGTGATCGTGAAATTAAATCTCACCACTACATTATTAGCTTCGATCCTCAGGATGTAACAGAATCCGGTCTTACCGGCGAACGGGCGCAGCAGCTTGGGCTGGAGTTTGCAAAAAAATATTTTGCAGGGCATCAGGCTCTCGTCTGTACTCATACTGACGGACATAATGAAAGCGGTAATATCCATGTACATATAATTCTCAACAGCGTACGGAAATATGATATTGAGCCAGCTGACTTTACTGAGCGGGCCTGCGACAGCCGCGCCGGTTTCAAACACCATCTGACAGACAAACTGCTAAAACACATGCAGCAGACATTAATGGACATCTGCAATCGTGAGCACCTGCATCAGGTAGACCTGCTTTCCCCTGCTGCAGAAAATATTACCGAACGTGAGTATTGGAAGGCAAAACGCGAAATCGAGAGAGCAGATAATACGACAGAAGTGACAAAATCTCTTAATCACCCATCAGACAGATCACCATTTCAGACCCAGAAACAATACCTTAGAAAAGCTATCAGCGAAGTTTCATCATATGCAAACAGTCCGGAAGAGTTCGCTGCCGACCTTAAAAAGTATTACAACATTACATTCAAAATCAGCAGAGGCCGGTACAGCTACCTTCATCCTAATCGTAATAAATACACCACCGGAAGAAATCTCGGTGACAACTATACAGAGAATTATCTGATACCGCTGTTTGAAGGAAACCGAAATGTAGGCAGAACCCGGAAAGATATGATCACGGCTGCCGCAGAACTCAAAGCACCGCGCGAGCATGCTCTTACTCCATCTCAGACAACCATCCCTGATTACGATCCATCGTATGATTACAGCTCCGATCCCATTGCTGCTTTCTACTTCCGCACCAGACTGCGCCTTGTCGTTGATCTGCAGAACTGCGCAAAAGCACAGGTCAGCCATGCCTATGCCCGTAAAGTGAAACTCACAAATTTACAGCAAATGGCACAGACAATCTGTTTCGTCCAGGAAAATGATATTGTCACACGAGAAGATCTGAACAACTCGCTTCTTATGAAAGAGAGCCAGCTGCATTCAATCAGTAGGCACAATTCACAATATAAAGAGCTGAACCAGGCAGTCAAGCAGCTTAGAATCGTATGTAAGAATGTAGATATGATTCTTAATCCGAAACAGCAGAAACAACAATTTCATACTATAGCAAAAGCACAGGATCGCTCATAATGCTTTCCTGTGCCGTTCTGCTATTTCCTGATTCTCTCGACTTCTGTTTCCTGAATTCTCTCCTGTGAGTCCACCGAAACACAATTATGGTTTACCTTTTCCTGCTTCTCCTGCAGCCGTTCCAGTACGGATCTCTTAGGTGCGCGGTTATTCATGGTCCCATCGATCATGTTGTAATTCTGTTCTTCTGTGATCTCTGCTGCCCGCAGATATTCACCATTCTCAAAATACTGCTGCCAGACCTCCAGTTTTGGCTTCTTATCTGGAGCCAGTGATGCTTCAACAGCCAGCTTTGCGTTCACTTCCTTCAGAGAATTGCGGATCTGCTCAATCACAGTTTCTGAGAAGCCGGTTTTATCTGCAGCGAGCTCTTTGCCATATTCATCCACAATGACATATGGAGCATCCCTGCCGTAGTCCTTGCTTTGCATAAGAAACAGATTCTGACCGTTAATTCTCAAGGTATCAACGGTCATCCAGCTTCCTTTTCGTCCGTCTAAGGGCAAATTATCGCTGTCGATTGTGATGAGTGCGCTGGAACCTGCCTCATGAAAGAAGTCAGGGATCAGAATCAGCTTTGTCGGATCGACATAATACGCAGCTGTTATGCCATTTCTGGTAACGGCGAGCACATCGCTGATTCTGATCTTCTTCCCTTCTGAGTCCGGCGGCTTTTCCGATTCCAGCTGTTCACGCAGTTCTTTCACAGTCAGATCCTCTGTCAGATCACCCTTGAATGCGACCTCATAATTCTCTGGTCTGACCCTAATGTTATTCTCTGTCAGGAAACGGTACGGCCGGAATTGCAGTGATTTGTTGGCTTCAATCGGAATCAGGCGGTAGATCTCATAATTACCATAGATCATAGTTCCTTGGCAGGAGCCCCATTCGCATCAGGATTCTCACCACTACTCACATGAAGGCCCTCATATTCATCTTCTTCCATATCTTCAATGAGCATGTCATCAAGTATGATATATGCGTCGGTAAGATCCATGTTCATATATTCTTCATTTGTGATCTGCCCGAGTTTTGCCCGCACACTTTCAGCAGTGATCTTAAGCTGCCTCATGATGTCTGACTCCCCATATGTCTCAAGGTTCTCATTGATCACCGGCAGCAGCATATCGATCGTGTCGATCGCTGCCTCCCTGCTTTCTTCCTCATACATAGCTATCATCAATTTTTCGTCTATAGTAAAAACATTTTTCATTTCGATGTGCTCCTTTCTACAGTGCCTGGTCACTGCGCCTCTTGTCGATCTTATGGCCGTGCTGGTCAAAACCGAATTCAGCGTTTACCTTCTGCTGTTTTTCTCTGAGTGACTTTAATACTGACTCCCGTCTACTGACAGGTGGCAGAGCATCCGCTATTCGCTCAGCTTTGGAATCTCCTGTATCTTTCCCATGTGATTCGATGCCCTTCATGATATCTCCGTATACTACAGCGTCGTTACGCATCGTCTCGCCGGAATGCCACATGACATGCTTTATGGCTTCAGTCAGGCTCATGCCTGAATCAACCAGAGAGCCGCTGTGATATTCTTTAAAGTTTTTATCATAGAAAGCGTAATCATAGTCATTTCCATCCTGCTTGATCGTGAAATATCCTTTGTCTGTTGCGACTGCAGCTTTGGATCCGTTAGGCGATGAAATTCCTGTCATGCGTTCTACCTGATGAGTCTGTCCTTTATCCCATCCCGGTACATAAGGCTCACCCTGCTCGAACGGGATTTCCTTGAATCCCATACTGTCCACATAGTAGGCTTTATCCTCATGATTCTGATGAAGCACGACCACATCGCTGACAGAAAGTGAATGTCCGGAATAATCGGTCGGCGGGTCGATGTTGAACTTCTCATACAGACTGTCCAGCGTATCACCATCTTTCATCGGAGACGTGTAGACCATAGCGTAATCATCACGGCTGATCTCGCCTATAGCCTTTGTTACTTCATCCATAGACATGAACTTCTTGTCACGATTCTCGCTTCCAATTGGAATCTGGTATATCTCATATCTGTCCACATCCTGTTCCAGCATCTGTTGACGCATTTCCTTTTCAACACCCCTGATAATGTCGTTCGCAGTGTTCTGGATCGTCGTCATGGAATTGTGCAGTTCTTTCATGTCTCTGCCGCTGCTCCAGGATACGAGATATGGAAAACTATAATCGCCGGTATCAAGTCCGAAATGCGAGCAGCATACAAATGCGCAGGCTTCAGCCTCAAATGTCAACATTAACATTTGAAGCTTTATGCCCATTTTTCCATAATGCTTATGTTTTTCTGTGATCATTGGGTTTCCTTTCTTTTACTGCTGTTTTGTAATGAAAAGAAGAGCATTATTAGGATTGAGAATCCCTCTTAAATGCTC
>Ga0256405_10001351_pt1 | contig 67574 bp, 59 predicted proteins | sample RumenRJG_02DNA_FD_189096 | JGI IMG/M metagenome (GOLD analysis project Ga0256405, IMG submission 189096) | Bovine rumen microbial communities from Lethbridge, Alberta, Canada - RJG_02 | ecosystem: Host-associated > Mammals > Digestive system > Stomach > Rumen | place: Canada: Alberta... | reverse complement strand
CGAGCCATTCATCACGGCTCAGATTTGTGGTATCGACCAGTACATTTGGTTGGTACGCATGCGTCATTTCAGTTTGCCGCCGCACAGCGGCGGGCCCTCCTTCCTTTCAAAAGTGTTCGTATGGCGATGCAGCCATACTCCGGAAGACAAGCGCGGCCTGCCTCCGGGTCTCCAGCGTTTGCGAATGCTCATTTTTCTGCCCCTTTCCTGTTATTCTCAAAGCCTTCCGGCGTTTGGACACAAAAAAAGAGCGGGAATGCCTGCCGGCTCCTCGGAGCCTTATGACTCACCGAAGAGATGAGTCGCAGTCATTCCCGCTCTCGCGGTTTATGGGTTTCCCCTGATTTACAACAAAATCAGCGGTCATGCGCACGAAGGGTGCACTTATCCCGCTGATTACGTACAATCCAACATAACGTGTGCAAGGCGGAAACGCAGGGCTTCCGCAATAGGAGGCACAAAGCCAACTCCCGTACTGGGACGCACATACAATCAATTACAACGTAAAGATACCACAATATCTTGCGGTTGTCAATAAGATAAGGCACAAGTTGAGCTTTTGTCAATTATTTGTGGGGAAATGAGGAGATCGGGGCGGCTGTATTCGCATTTTGATGTTGTGAGGAAAACCCTGTACCTTGAAAAACAGCCCTGAACGACACGGCTCATACCTCCATCCGGGAGTTATACGGGAGCGGTCGATAGTGTGCATGAAGCGCGCCGACAGCATAAAGGTCGCATAGCGCAGCCCGTCAATACGCGGTCAAAAGGTGGGCGCAGGAAATGGCCCGGAGCGTGGAGAGAAGAAAACTGTGAATATGATGCTTGGCAGCAAGCGGGATTTGTAGTATAATGAATACGCTTTTGAGGAAAGAAGCCTCCATATGCCGAAAGCTGTCAAGTAGTGAAAAAGGAGGTTATAAATGGCTTCGAACAATCTTGACAAGCTTGTTCGGCAGGGCAACTCTGACGAACGCTTTGTATGTTTAGGTGTTTTAGAGTTTTCTAACAAGGAAAGCAAAAGTAATCACCTGATTGCTCAAGGGGTGCACCATGTTTCGTGAATACCCCGAGATCATGACAGTCAAGCACCTTGCCAAAGCGCTCGGTATTGGCAAGAACACAGCGTATACGCTGGTTCACTCTGGCGTGATCGGCAGCAAACGTATAGGTCGAAAGATCATTATTCCGAAATCCTGCGTGATTGACTATGTGCAATCCGCTCGATACAACGCAGATGATCGTGACAGCAGACAATCTAACTGTCAAGAAAGGAGCAAGACATGACAGGCAGTCTGCAAATCAAAAGCGAGAAATACTATATTGTTATCAACACCACAGAAAACGGGAAACGCAAGCAAAAGTGGATTACCACTGGCTTGCCTGTCAAAGGGAACAAACGCAAGGCTGAGCAGATGCTCCGCGACAAGCTGCACGAATACGAACTGGTTCCAAAAGTTGCCGAAAAGGACATACTCTTTGCGGATTATATACGATTCTGGCTTGAAGCTGCAAAGCGCCGCGTAGACGTAGTTACATATCAAGGCTATGAGCTTATGGCGAACGAACAAGTCATTCCTTACTTTGATAAGGTTATGCTGAAAAAGGTAACCCACGAAATGCTACAAGCATTCTTTGATGAAAAAAGGATGTCTGGGCGCAAGGATGGCAAAGGCGGTCTTTCCGCGTCATCCCTTCGGCAATACAAGAACATCTTAAATCAGACGCTGACTTTGGCCGTCAAGAGCGGTCTCATCCCCTCCAACCCCTGCCAGTTCGTCGAGTTGCCGCGCAAGGATCACTATGAAACGCACTATTACAGCGCCGAGCAGCTAAAGACCCTTTTCGATTCAATCAAAGACGATCCGCTCTATCCGCTTATTCGGATTACCGCACTCTATGGACTGCGCAGGAGTGAGGTTCTCGGTCTTAAGTGGGATAGTATCGACTTTGATGCCAAGCGTTTGACCATCAAGCATACTGTATCTAAGGTGACGAAAACAATCGAAAAAGACAAAACCAAGAACAGCTCCAGCCATAGATCGTTTCCACTCACTCCAGACGCAGAAGAAATCTTTCGTATCGCGAAAGACTCTGAAGCCGATAATCGACGGTTGTTTGGAAAAGATTACCAAGGAAACAACTATGTTTTCAAATGGCCGAATGGCGTACCGTTCTCTCCTGACTATGTATCCGCGCACTTTTCGCTGCTGCTGAAAAGAAACGACTTGCCGCATATTCGTTTTCATGAGTTGCGCCATAGCTGCGCTTCGTTGCTACTCAACAGCGGATTTACTCTCAAGGATGTGCAGGAATGGATGGGACACGCGGACATTCAGATGACCGCCAACATCTACGGACATCTGGATACCGCGCGCAAACAGACGCTTGCGGATACGCTCTCTGGGAGCCTGTTCGGATGATGTTAGAAAAGTGTTAGAAAACGCTCTGCAATACTGATACAGCGGTTAGAATCATTTCTCCACAAAAGTCACAAAAGCAACTAAAAAGACCCGAAATCTTTCGATTTCGAGCCTTATTAGTTGGTGCGCGAGGCGGGACTTGAACCCGCACGTGCGTAATGCACACTAGAACCTGAATCTAGCGAGTCTGCCAATTCCACCACTCGCGCATAAACAGCCTCGACAATTAAGAAATGGTGCGGATGGCGGGACTTGAACCCGCACGTCCATACGAACACTAGCACCTCAAGCTAGCCTGTCTGCCAATTCCAGCACACCCGCATATTTCCCAGTCGTCTCACGACCGCTCCGCTATTATAAGACCAACGGACAACAAAAGTCAAGACCTTTTTTCTGATCCGACGGACTTTTTTATAGCTGCCCCAAAACCTCGCCCACAGGGGCGGTGATGACCAGATCCGCGCCGAGGTCGGAGCGCAGCGCCGTCTTGTTGATGACCACGAGTTTATTGCCTCGGTAATAATTGATGAGCCCCGCCGCGGGGTAGACCGCCAGCGATGTGCCCGCGATAATGAGCACGTCCGCGTTGGCGATGTAGTTTACCGCGCGTTCCAGAAGCCTGCTGTCCAGCCCTTCCTCGTAGAGCACCACGTCCGGCTTGACGCGCCCGCCGCAGGAGCACATGGGAACGCCGGTGCCGTTGCGGATGAAGTCGGCGTCGTAGAACTTGCCGCACTTCTCGCAGTAGTTGCGCAGCGTGCTGCCGTGAAGCTCCAACACTTCGTGGCTGCCGGCCGCCTGATGCAGCCCGTCGATGTTCTGCGTCACGATGGCGCGCAGCTTGCCCTGCGCCTCCCACTCGGCAAGCTTCTTGTGCGCCGCGTTGGGCTGGATACCGGAGATGAGCAGCTTCTCGCGATAGAACTTGAAAAACTTCTCCGGTTTGCGCTCATAGTAGGTGTGGCTGACGATGGTTTCCGGGGGATCGTCCCACTCCTGATTGTACAGGCCATCCACGCTGCGGAAATCGGGGATGCCGCTCTCCGTCGACACGCCCGCGCCGCCGAAGAACACGATGTTGTCGGTGTGGTCGATGATGTCCTTGAGCTTCTTGATTTCGTCCGTCATGGTTCAGGCTCCTTTCGGGTAGAATGTTTTCTTGGTAAAGAGATAACAAATCGGTATGGTGTAAAGCAGCGCCGCGTAGGGCAGCGCTTCGATGCCAACGCCCAGCATGGAAAGCGGCACGGCGCAGGCGATGCACCACGGCACCAGCCCCGCCAGCGTCACGCCGGTGTTGGCAATGTCCATGGCGAACTCTTCGCGGCTTGCACCCGCGCGCTCATAAACCTTGCCCAGCAGCTGCTGGAGCATGATGACCACGATGGTCTGGTTGCACAGCACCATGGAACAGAGAATGCTCAAAAGCGCCGTGGTGGGAAGCAGCCCCACCTTGTCGCTGACGGCTCCCAGCTTCGCCTGTACGCCGTCCAGTGCGCCGGTGCCCTCGAGGATCCCGCCCATCATGGACGCCAGCGGCAGCATCAGAAATACCGTCAGCATGGAAACAAGCCCGCCGCCGGAGAGGACGCTTGCCAATACGCCCTCGGATTCGAAGCCGAGGACGCAGACGCGCAGCGTATCCAGCGCACCCATGCCCTGCGAGAGGACGCTGATGGCGAACGCCGCGGCGCCGGAGACGGTCATGGCGATCCAGATCGGCACGCGCAGGAGCGGCAGGATCAGCATGATGATTGCCGGAACCACCGTCCACAGCGTGAGATCAAAACTGTCCGAGAGCGCGGTGAGCAGCGTCTCATCCGCGCCCGAGAGCGGGTTGCGAAGAGACAGGAACGCGAAGAACACAAGGCAGATCGCGTAGGGCAGCAGCGCCGTGCGATGCATGCGCCGGACGTTGCGGTAAAGCTCTGTCTCCGTCAGCGCGGCGACGAGGCTCGCGCAGGACGAGGTCGGCGCGCCGCGGTCGCCAAAGTAGACGCCGGAGAGGATCGCGCCCGCCGCCACCGCCGGATCGACGCCGCCGGAGCGCGCCAGCGCGATCAGCACCACGCCCGCCGTACTGGTGACGCCGAAGGAGGTGCCCAGCGCGTAGGATAGCAGCGCCGTCAGCAAAAACGCGAGCAGCACAAACAGCGACGGTGGAATGGCGCGGACGCCGTAGTAGATGAAAAACGCGATCGTGCCGCAGGAGCGCCAGACGCCGGTGAGAATGCCGATGAGAAAGATAATGCGCAGCACGATCATCGTCTTGGGCATCTTGCTCCACGCCATTTTAGCGAGGGCGCCGGCTTTATACCCGCGCCGCAGCCCGACGGCAAAGAACAGCGCCAGTGCGAACGCCAACGCCCAGGACAGGGCGTAGTCACGGATCAAACAGAGGAGCATGGCGCCGAGAAAGAGCACAAACGCGATCCCGAAATCCATCGTTTATTTCCCTTTGATTTTCAGTGTCCAGTTGCAGCACAGCCGGTCGAGATCCTCGTCCGTCGCCGCGTCAATGCGCAGCCGCGCGCCGCAGTCGGCGCAGATGAGGTCGACGTAGGTGGGGCGCACCTCCATGGTGTATTTTTCGCTGCCGCAGGCGCAGGAGATGCCATGCTCCCGCGCGGCGATCTCCTTGAGCTCGGAGAGCACCTCGTGCATGATGAGACTGTCCACGAACAGCTCGCCGTCCGCGCCGCGATTGGCCTCCTTGTCCGCCGCGAGGGACAGGCGCTCCATCTCGCGCTCCACCTCCCAATCCTCGCCGATGAAGCAGCATAGCTGCTTCGTCTGCGGGCAGGCGAGGCCGATGCCCTGACCCTCCAGCAGCCGCGCCGCGTCGACCACGGCGCTGTGCTCGCCGCCGCAGACGCCGCAGGGGACGCTGAGACGGAAGCCCTTTTCCTCGGCGTCGATGGTGAGGCTGGACTTGCCGCAGTCACAGCTGACCACCGCGCCCGACGCCGCGAGGGCAAAGGCGGAGCGGTCGCGGATCACTTTTTTTCGGCACGAGGGGCAGAGATAGCCGATCGTGCGTTTCTTTTCCGTTGTCATGGGAATACCTCCCGGTTGCTATTGTCAAGGACAAATGTTTTTGCCCTTGACAATATATTTTGATCGCCATTTCTCTCGCCGCTGCGCGGCAACCGAGAAATGTGGCTATCATAGAAAACGCCATTTTCCATGTCGTTTTCTATACATGACTCTATCATAACTTTTTCCGCGCGGCGCGTCAAGCGCTCATATTTTTGCCGCGTGTGGGAAAAACTAGGCGCAAACGAACAAGGAGAACGATATGGGAAAACGGATCGGAACGCGCACCGTGCGCTTGGAGCATCCGCCGGCGGTGCTGGGCTTTGCCGCGGTCGGCGGACACATGGAGGGTAAGGGCCCGCTGCGGGAGCAGTTTGATGAAATCAGCGAGGATCATTTCTGGGGACAAAAGACCTGGGAGCAGGGCGAGAGCACCATGCAGAAGCACGCGCTGCGAAAGGCCCTGGAAAAAGCGACGCTCCACGAGGAGAACATCGACTATGTGTTTGCCGGCGACCTCCTGAACCAGTGTATCGGCTCATCGTTTTCGCTGCGGGACAGCAATATTCCGTTCTACGGGCTCTACGGCGCCTGTTCCACGATGGGGGAGAGCCTGTCGCTGGCGGCGATGATGATCGACGGCGGCTTTGCGGAGCGCACGGCGGCGCTGACCTCCTCCCACTTCTGCACCGCGGAGCGGCAGTACCGCATGCCAGTGCCCTACGGCTCCCAGCGCACGCCGACGGCGCAGTGGACGGCGACGGCGGCGGGCTGCTGTATTCTGGGCGAAGAGGGCGACGGCCCCTACGTCACCCACATCACGGCGGGAAAGATCGTGGACATGGGCATCGCCGATCCCAACAACATGGGCGCGGCAATGGCGCCGGCGGCGCACAATACGCTCTCCGTCCTGTTCCGCGATACGCGGACGAAGCCGGAGGACTACGACCTCATCGTGACCGGCGACCTCGGCAAGCTGGGACATGATATCGTGGTCGACCTGTTTGCCAAGGAAGGCGTGGACATGACCAAGAACTACGACGACTGCGGGCTGCTGCTCTTTGACCGGGAGGGGCAGGATATGCACTGCGGCGGGAGCGGCTGCGGCTGCTCCGCCAGCGTGCTGTGCGGCTATCTGCTGCGCGGCATGCGGGAGAAGAAGTGGAATAAGCTCCTGTTCGCGCCCACGGGCGCGCTGCTCTCACCCACGTCGTCGTATCAGGGCGAAAGCATCCCGGGCATCTGCCACGCGGTGATTTTGTCCAACGAAAGGGGGAAGTGAGTATGGAACTGCTGCGCGCGTTTCTCTGCGGCGGGCTGCTGTGCGCCGTGGGACAGGTCATCATTGACAAGACGCAGCTCACCCCCGCCCGCATTTTGAGCGGCTATGTGGTCGCGGGCGTGCTGCTCACGGCGCTGGGCGTCTACGCGCCCGTGGTCGAGTGGGGCGGCGCCGGGGCGACGGTGCCGTTGCTGGGCTTTGGCTACACGCTGGCAAACGGCGTCAAAAAGGCGGTGGCGGAGCAGGGCTGGCTGGGCGTAATGACCGGCGGGCTGACCGCAACGGCGGGCGGCATCGCCGCCGCGGCGTTTTTCGCGCTGCTCGCGGCGCTGATTTTCAAGGCGGGCGACAAGCGAAAATAGGAAGATGCAAAAAAGCAACCGAAAGGCTGCTTTTTTTGCTTGACAAGCCTGGTGGTCGTATGGTATATTATCACTTGCGTTTGAGGAAGACGTGGGCTCAAGACACGGAGAGATGGCCGAGCGGTTGAAGGCACCGGTCTTGAAAACCGGCGATGTGAAAGCATCCGTGGGTTCGAATCCCACTCTCTCCGCCAAACTCAATATGTTTTTTCATTCGGCTTGCGGAAGTACCCAAGAGGCCGAAGGGGCTCCCCTGCTAAGGGAGTAGGGCGTGTAAAAAGCGCCGCGGAGGTTCAAATCCTCTCTTCCGCGCCAAGAACTCTCCGAAATCCCAGGATTTCGGAGAGTTTCTTTTCATTCGTGACAGTTTGTGACAGCCGCGCATGTGCGGCGGAAACGGATCTGGGATATGGCGAAAAAAGAGAAGAAACAGAAAAAAGGCGAAAAAAAGGAAAAGACCAAGAAAAGGAAGAAAAAGGAAGAAGAGGATTTCTTTGTTCCCTACGCCGGCTCGGACCAGCTCAAAACCTCCCTTGCCTATCTGCTGGTGGGCCTTTGCATCATCTTTCTGGTGCTGGCGATCCACACGATCCGCGTCTACCGCGAGAGCGGCGCGATGACCATGACCGGCGCCGCCGGCGGTACGACTGCCGTGACGGAGAATCGCGCTTCGTCCGCGCAGACCTCCGGCGGTCAGATCTGGTACACCATGCCGGATGGCACCTTTGTACAGGGATAAAACAAAAAGACGCCGAAATTCGGCGTCTTTTTTGCGTTACAGGCCCTTTTTGCGGAGCATGTCCTCGAGCAGATCCACCGTGCCTTCGATGCCCAGCAGCGAGCTGTCGATGCACAGGTCGTAGCTCTTCGCGTCGCCCCACTCCTTGGAGGAGTAGAAGTTGTAGTAGGCGGCGCGGTCCTTGTCCTTGCGGCGAATGCGGTCCTTCGCTTCGTCCTCGCTGATGCCGTTGCGCATCGCCACGCGCTTGATGCGGTTGGGAAGCGGCGCGGTGATGAACAGGTTGATGACGTCCGTGCGGTCCTTGAGCGCGTAATCCGCGCAGCGCCCGATCAGCACGCAGGGGCCCTGATCGGCGAGCTTTTTGATCGTGTCGTAGGTCGCGAGATACACCTGCTGTTCGATGGAGCCCTTGGAATTGATGTGCCCCATCGAGAACGAGTAGGGATCGAGCGCAATGGAATAGAGAAAGCTCTTGGGTCGCTCGTCAAAGGAGTGGAACAGTTCCTCGCACAGGCCGCTTTCCTCCGCCGCTTTTTTGAGCAGCAGATCGTCGTAATAGGTGATGCCGAGCCGATTTGCCAGCGCCGTGCCGATCTCGCGCCCGCCGCTGCCGTACTGTCTGCCGACTGTGATGACCATACTCATCGCCTCCTGCTTGTATTATAGCACGATTTTTTTGCCTGCGCAAATAAAAATCGAGTCAAGGTTTCCGCACTTTCCACATTTTACCCTTGCCTTTCCGCGGCGCGGCGCGTAGAATAGACGCAAGAGTGAGCGATACCGCGAGAGGGTGATTCGATGCATCGCAACAGTGTCAATCAATTCTGCCGCGTGCTGGCGACGTTGGAGCGCGACCCGCAGGTACGCCGCATGGAGCAGTATACCCAGCACAAGGGTAACCCGACGCTGCACCACTGCCACAACGTTGCCGTGACCAGCTTTCGCATGGCGCAGCGCCTCGGCTGGCGCATCGACGAGTCGGCGATGGCGCGCGGCGCGCTGCTGCACGATTTCCACCTCTACACGCGGGAGAAAAAGGACTGGAAGCACCTGTTCCGTCACCCGCGCCTCGCGCTGCGCAACGCCGAGGAGCTTTTTTCCCTCAGCAAGAAAGAGAAGAACATCATCACGAGCCACATGTGGCCGTTGACGGTGCTGGCCGTGCCGCGCTCCAAGGAGGCGTTCCTGGTCATGCTGGCGGACAAGTACTGCGCGCTGCGCGAGATGCGCGGGCATCGGCGTTTCTGAACAGAACATACGAAAACGGAGGCGGTTTTGCCTCCGTTTTTTTGTGTGCGGCGCATTGCAAAACTGGATAATTATGCTACAATAACAAGCGTTATTCATGAATGGAGTGATTCTTATGCGGCCAAAGGTGCTGCTGTACCGACTGGGAGAAGAAACGGAAACGGGGAAAGTCCTCTGCGCGATTCTGGACGACATGAAGCTGCTGACGCTGCACGTTGCGCCGGAGCAGCTGGGTGAGACGGCGGGAAAGCTGGTCTCGACCAACGCCGCTGCGACGGGCGCGACGCCGGAGACCGTGCCGGAGGCGGAATTCATGCTGCTCTGCGGTTTAGGCGAGCGGCAGCTTGACCGCCTACTCGCCCATATGCGCCGCGCCGGGGTGTCCGTACCCTATAAGGCGGTGCTGACGGAGTATAACAAAGAATGGAAGTTATGCAAACTGATAGAAGAGGTTGCGAGAGAGCATGAGCTGATGAAAGGTTCACATTGAGTTCACAATCTTTTCAAAACCTATCCACACTTTTTGCGCCCAAATAGCATATTATTCCACCAATTCCAAACCAAGAAAGAAGGTGACACGCAAGTGCCGATCACCGATAAGGGGCAGAAATTCCGCCACGAATGGAAGATCCAGATCACCGCGTCCGACCGCATCGCGATCCGCTCGCGCATGAGGGCGGTGGCGAAGCCGGACAAGCACGCGGTCGGCGGCAAGTACCTGATCCGCAGCTTGTACTTTGACAACGCCGCGGACAAGGCATTGCGCGAGAAGATTGACGGCGTCAACCTGCGCGAAAAGTTCCGCATCCGCTACTATAACGGCAACACTGACGTGATCCATCTGGAGAAAAAAAGCAAGATCAACGGCTTGTGCAATAAAGTCAGCGCGCCGCTGAACGCCGAGGAAGCGCAGCGCATCGTCGACGGAAGCATCGACTGGATGGCGAACGACTCTCGTGCGCTGGTACGCGAGCTGTACGCCAAGATGCGCGCGCAGGGCCTGCGCCCCAAGACCATCGTGGACTATGACCGCGAGCCGTTTGTCTTTGCCCCCGGGAACGTCCGCGTCACGCTGGACTACAACATCCGCACGGGGCTGGACTGCACCGACTTCCTCGATATCCACTGTCCCACCGTTCCGGCGGGCGACGCGCCCATCATTTTAGAGGTCAAATGGGACGCCTACCTGCCCGACATCATCCGCGACGCGGTGCAGCTCAAGGGCTGCCGCGCCGAAGCGTTTTCCAAATACGCGCAATGCCGTATCTACGGTTGAAACACATAAAAGGAGTACATTATCATGACTTTTAATGACATTTTCAAATCGAGCTTTCTTGCCAACGTCTCCAGTGTCAGCTATTTTGACATGGCGCTGGCGCTGGTGCTGGCCTTTGTGCTGGGCCTGTTCATCTTCTTCGTTTACAAAAAGACCTATCAGGGCGTGATGTACTCGTCCAGCTTCGGCGTGACGCTCATCGCGCTGACCATGATCACAACCCTCGTTATTCTGGCGGTCACGTCCAACGTGGTGCTGTCCCTCGGTATGGTGGGCGCGCTGTCCATCGTCCGTTTCCGCACCGCCATCAAGGAGCCGCTGGACATCGCGTTCCTGTTCTGGTCCATCGCGGCGGGCATCGTGCTGGCGGCGGGCCTCATCCCGCTGGCGGTCTGCGGCAGCCTCATCATCGGCGTGATCCTGCTGATCTTTGTCAACCGCAAGAGCCACCTCAACCCGTACATCGTCGTCATCCAGTGCGACGGCAGCGAGAGCGAGCGCAAGGCGCTGGCGTATCTCGCGGAGAACACGCAGAAATGCGTCGTCAAGAGCAAGACCGCGCAGAAAGGCATGGTCGAGGACAACTGCGAGGTGCGCCTCAAGGGCGAGAACACCGATTTTGTGAACGCGCTCGCCGATATGGAGGGCGTTTCCAACGCGGTGCTGGTGAGCTACAACGGCGATTACATGGGTTGATCGTCATGTCAACAAGCAAACATTTTGACGCGATCGTCGCGGTGGTGCTGGCGCTGGGCCTGCTGCTGACCGTCGGCTTCATCAACGGCGAGGCGCTGGGGGTTGAGAAGATCGTCGACGAGGACGCCGAGGGCTACGAGGCGACGGAGTATTTCACCGCCAACGACCTAAACGGCGACTGGGACGCGTCCAACCCCACGGCGACCATCACGCTGAACGGCGACAGCGCACAGATCAGCGGCAACGGCGCGTACTACTACGACGGCAGCGTGGTCATCACCGGCGCGGGGACGTATGTGTTCTCCGGCACGCTGGACGACGGCAACATCGTTGTGGACGCGTATGACTCGTCCAAGGTGTTTATCCTGCTGGACGGCGTGGAGCTGTATTGCTCCGACGACGCGTGCCTGCGCGTGGAGAACGCCGAGAAGGTGTTCCTCACGCTCTCGGCAGGCACGGAGAACCGCATGGAGAGCGGCGAGACCTACTCGGAAACGGCGCTCGACGACAACACCGGCGGCACGGTCTTCGTCCACGACGACCTGACCATCAACGGCAGCGGCAGCCTTGACATTGTCGCGAACTACAAGCACGGCATTGACGCCAACGACGATTTGAAGATCACGGGCGGCACCATTACCATCACCTGTCCGTCGGACGGCCTGCACGTCAACGACAGCTTCCGCCTGTGCAATGCCGATCTCACCATCGCGGCGGGGGACGATGGTATCCACTCCGATACCGACGTCTATATCGAGAGCGGCACGCTGCTCATCACCGAGTGCTACGAGGGCATTGAGGCGCCGATCATCGAGGTCGCCGGCGGCGACATTATGATCTATCCCACGGACGACGGCTTCAACGCCAACGGCGGGAGTTCCGGCTTCGGCAACTTCGGTGGCGGCATGGGCGGCGGCATGATGGGCCGCGGCAACCGCGGCGAGTCAACGGATACCGAGAGCGGCGAATCCACCGACGAACGTCCGGACTTCAGCGAGATGTCCGGCGACGGCGAAATGCCAGACTTCAGCGAGATGTTTGAAAACGGCGAGATGCCGACGCCGCCCGATTGGAGCGAATCCGAGGACGGCGAGCGTTCCGAGATGCCCGAAATGTCCGAAGATGGTGAGCGCCCCGAGATGGGCGAGATGCCCGAGATGAGCGGCGAACAGCAGAGCGACGCTGACGGCGAGGATACCGAGACCTATATCCGCATCACCGGCGGCAACATCATGATCATCAACGAGAACGCGCAGGACGCGGACGGCCTCGACTCCAACGGCAGCGTCTACATCGAGGGCGGCACGATCCTCGTGAGCCTCAACGGCAACGGCAGCAACAACGCCATCGACTACGGCAGCGAGAGCGGCGGCGTGGCGGAGATCAGCGGCGGCACGATCATCGCCGCGGGCGGCGCGACCATGGCGGAGAGCTTCGACGCCACTTCGGCCCAGCCCTCGATCTCCTATGCCGCTAGCGCGGCGGCGGGTACGGCGGTCACGCTCAAGGGCGCGGACGGCACGGTGCTGCTGACGTGGGAGGTGCCGTGCAGCTTCACCTATCTGACCATCAGCTGCCCCGATCTGACCATCGGCGAGACCTATACCCTCGCCATCGGCGACACGGAGGAGGAAGTGACGCTGGAGAGCAGCGTCACGACCCTCGGTTCGACCACCGGTATGGGCGGCGGTATGGGCGGCGGCATGCGCGGCAACCGCGACGGCACGACCGACGGCGAGAGCGCCGAGGACGGATTTTCCGGCTTCGGCGGTCATGGCAGCCATGGCGGCTGGGGGAAGCACCAGAACGCGGAGACCACCGAATCCACGCAAAGCGCAGAATAACGCAGAAAGCCCGCGGCTTACGCCGCGGGCTACTGTTATTTTTTGCGGGGATAGGGGCGCGGGTCGTCGGTCAGACCGACCAGATAATCGACGCTGGTATTGTAAAGTAATGCGAGTTTTCGATAATGCTCCATCGGGAGACTGCGCTTTTCCGTTTCGTAGTTGCTGTATGTCCGTTGATTGATGCCAAGATGCTCGGCAACCTGCGTTTGTGTTAAATCGGAATCCTCACGCATATCGCGTATTCTCAACCGATAGTCCATATCATCACCGAAAAAAGTATACCTACTACCAAACGTTCTTATTGATTTTACTAACGAATGATAGTAAAATTGCCTTGAGGTGAGAATATGAACTTTTTTAAGGAACTATACTTCAAATTATTTGCGGTGATGGCGGACGCGGTGGAAGCGCTGGAAAAAGGAGATGCGCTCTACGCGAAAAAGATCCTGATCGCGGCAATGCAGGAGGCGGAGGAGCTGTATATTTCGGCGGAAGAAGAACTGTAAAAGAGTAAAAATGTCAGCCTGACGATCAGCTGACATTTTTCATGTTCCCGCGCGCCGCGCAGGTATTCCGTAACAAAGAAAGATCGCGCCGCCGGAGGCGGCATATTGCAGTGTCAATTCAGCGGCGGAAAACAGCGTATCGTACAGCGTGAAGGAGGAGAACCGTTTCGCGGCAGTGCGCAAAAGCGATTTCTCTCTTTGGCGGGCGACACCGTTTCTCTCTTTCAAGAAAAGAGAGAAATGGGGTCGCATTTCGTTCCCTATCGGTCCACGCAAAAGTACGACACCTCGCCGGTGGCCAGCAGCGCGCCGCTCTCGCCGGTGATGTCCACGCGCACAAGGCAGATGGTGCGCCCGCGGTGCAGCACGCGGCCGGAGGCGCGGATCACGCCGTCCGCCTGATTGTGCAGGTAGTTCATGTGGCTGGACTGGGTGACGTAGGTGCGCCCGTCGCTGTGGGCGGCGTAGCCGGCGGCGTTGTCCGCCATGCCCGCCAGCAGTCCGCCGTGGACAAAGCCGCGGGGATTCTTGCTCTCGGGGCGGATATCGAGCTTGAACACCGCGTAATCGGGCTCCACGTGCTCGACCTCCAGATGGTTAAAGACGGCGAAGGCGTTGCCGCCGGTCAATTCCTCCGCTTTGCGCGCTGCAATGAGATCAGATTCTGTCATAATGGCTCCTAGGTATCGTTTACCGGTGCAGGATGGGGGAGAGCGGCTTGTAGATGAGGAAGCACAGCACCACATCCAGCAGGCCCTTGCAGAAGGTGAACGGCAGGTTGAACGCCACGAGGCACTTCATGAGGTTGTCCGCGCCGGGGCGGATCGCCTGATACATGCCGATGATCGCCTCCATGGGCATGCCGTACACCACCACGTAGGCGGGATAGACGATGAAATAGTTGATGGGAACGGAGATAACCGCCATCAGCGCCGCGCCCAGCACCGCGCCGAGCAGCGCGCTGCGGCGGGACTTGCCGCGGTGATAGACGAGACCGGCGGTGAAGGCGAACACGCTGCCGAGCAGGAAGTTGCACAGCTCGCCGACGTAGTTGGAGGACGTGCCGTGCAGGATGGAGAACAGCACGTTCTTCGCCAGCGTCACAACCACGCCCCAGATGGGGCCGAGGGCGAACGCTGCCAGCAATTCGGGCAGATCCGACACGTCCAGCTTGATGAATGCGGGGATCAGCGCGGGGATGGGGAACTCAACGTACATGAGGATGAACGCCACCGCCGAGAGCATTCCGGCGACGGCCAGCTTGTGGGTACGCTCCGCCTGCTTGGCGAAGACTGCGGGTGAGGACATAGAAAAACACTCCTTTACGAATCTGCACCGAAAGACAAGCCTTCGGGTGCATGACGCAAAAGAGCGTGGCAATACACATCTTCTCTCATCCGGACTATACCGTCGGCATCGGAATCGCACCGATTCGTGCAGAAAACCTGCTTGTGGGCTCTACCACCGGTGGGGAATCACACCCCGCCTCGAAGACTGGTGATTCAGTTCTCGCCTCATACCATACACATCTATCGACGGTTTGTCAAGAGCAAATCTTGTCGAATCCTGTCGAAATGTTTTCCTTTACATGCAAGAACTTTTGTTCTATAATATTGCCATCCGAACGAGAGGGGGCGTGTGCCGTGAAAGGAAAACAGTCCGCCTGCTGCTTTACGGGACATCGCCCCGCGAAGCTGCCCTGGGGCGGCAACGAGAACGATATGCGCTGTCTCGCGCTCAAGGCGCGCATCCGCGCCGCGGTGGAGAGCGCGATCTTGGAGGGCACGGAGCACTTCATCTGCGGCATGGCGGAGGGCTGCGACCTCTATTTCTGCGAGATCGTGCTGGAGCTGAAGGAACGCTATCCCCACGTCACGCTGGAGGCGGCGATCCCCTGCCCGACGCAGGCGGACAAGTGGAGCGCCGCGCAGCGGGCGCGGTATCAGGCGCTGCTGGATCGCTGCGACTATGAGACCATGGTCTCGGCGCAGTACAGCCCCGGCTGCATGATGCGCCGCAACCGCTACATGGTGGACCACGCGAGCCTGCTGATCGCGGCGCACGACGGGCTTCCCGGCGGCACGCGCAACACCATCGAATACGCGCTGCGGCGCGGCGTGAGCGTGGTGGATATCCCGATATGAAAAAAGACGGCGTGCGCCGTCTTTTTTATTTACAGGGAAATCAGCCCCGCGTCCAGCATCTTCTGGAGCGATAGCAGCACACCCAGCTTTGCGTGGGGCCAGGTCAGGCCGCCTTGAAAATACACCGCGTAGGGCGGGCGCACGGGACCGTCGGCGGACAGCTCGATGCTGCTGCCCTGCACGAACGCGCCCGCCGCCATGATGACCTGCGCGTCGTAGCCCGGCATCGGCGCGGGCACGGGGGTCACATAGCTGTCCACCGGCGCGGCTTGCTGGATGCCCTTGCAGAACGCGCACATCGCTTCCTCGCTGCCCAACTCCACGGCCTGAATGATGTCGTGGCGCACCTCACTTGACGAGGGTACGACGCGGTAGCCGAGACTTTCGTACGCGGCGGCGGCAAAGACCGCGCCGCGCAGCGCGGCGGCGGTGACCGTCGGCGCAAGGAAGAAGCCTTGGAACAGCGCGGGCATCAGGCCGAGGTTCGCGCCGACCTCCTGCCCCAGTCCGGGGGCGGAGAGGCGATAGGCGCAGCGGTCGACGCACTGCTGCGTGCCCACGATATAGCCGCCGATGGGGGCAAGCCCACCGCCGGGATTCTTAATGAGCGAGCCGACGCATAGATCCGCACCCACGTCGCTGGGCTCGAAGGCCTCGACAAACTCACCGTAGCAGTTGTCCACCATGACCACCACGTTTGGCTTTATCGCCTTGACCGCGGCGATGGCCTCGCCGATCTGGGCGACGCTCAGCGTCGGGCGGGTCTGGTAGCCCTTGGAGCGCTGGATGTGCACCAGCTTCGTCTTTTCGCTGACCGCCGCGCGGATGGCGGGCAAATCAAAGCCGCCGCCGTCGAGCAGATCGACCTGCCGGTAGGTGACGCTGTACTCGGCGAGCGAGCAGGGGGACGGGCGGATACCGATGACCTCCTCCAAGGTGTCGTAGGGCTTGCCGGAGATTGCCAGCAGCTCATCGCCGGGGAGCAGATTGGCGCTCAGCGCCACCGCCAGCGCGTGCGTGCCGCACACGAGCTGCGGGCGCACCAGCGCCGCCTCGGTGTGGAACGTGTCGGCATAGACCCGCTCCAAGGTATCGCGGCCCTCGTCGTCGTAGCCGTAGCCCGTGGTGGCGGCGAAGTGCGTGGCGTTGACGCGGTTTTTCTGCATCGCGGCGAGCACCTTCGCCTGTCCCAGCTCGGCGTTCGCGTCGATGGCGGCGAACTGCTCCGTCAGCGTTGCGAGGACGCGTTCGCCGTAGGCGAGCACCGCAGGGCTGACGCCGAGCGTCTGATAGATGTCATTTGTGTTCATGCATTTGCTTCCTTACATTGGATTGTCCGGGACATTATAAAGCGCCTGCTCGAAAATGGCAAGGTTGTTTTTGAGCCGCTCGTCTCCCGGCGCGAGGGCGACGGCGTGCCGTGCGGCGTCGGCGGCGTCGCGTACCTGACCGAGGTTCCACCGCGCGATGGCGAGATAGTCCCACGGCAGCGCGCCCCAAGCCTCGCCCTCGGTGATATAGGTCGCCGGACGTTCCGTGATGGCGAGGGCGCAGATTGACATAAAAACCAATCCCGCCCAGTTGTGATGGTCATAGAGCAGCGCGGCATAGTCAAGGTACGGCTCGCGCAGGTGCGGCGCCTCGGCGATGGCGCGGTGATACCACACGGCGGCGAGGTCGTCGCGCCCTAGGTGGCGGTAGCAGCGAGCGATAAACCGCATGGATGCGCAGCGCTCGTCCGCCCACGTCGCCTTGGGCAGCGCCAGATGGCGGCGGAGCATGTCGATGGCGTTTTGCCATTGCCCGTGGTACATATACTCCCGCCCGAGATAGTGGCAGTTGCGGTCATCGTCCGGTGCTTCCGCCACGGCAAGCTCCAGCAGCGGAAGATACTGCGCGCGGGACTTGCTCGGGTCGGGATGGTGGTCGAGCTGAATGTCGGGTACGGTGATACAGCGCTCCTTGCCCTCGCCGACGTATTCCAGCACCTCGTGGACGGGGTGCGTCCAGCGGTAGACGCCGTTTTTGTGGATCTTCTCCGGCCAGAACACATGCCCCTCGCTGCCGTCGGAGTTGAAGCTCCACGTATAGCGGTAGCGGGCGCGGGTGGTATCCGGCTGCCAGGCGGCCTCCAGCGCGGCGCGCCAGCCGGGGCGGAACTGCTCGTCGAGGTCGACGCAGCAGCAGACGTCCGCCTCGGTGGGGATGAGTTTCGTGGACTCGTTGCGCGCCGCGTCAAAGCGCCACGGGTCGATGACCTTCCGCTCCACGATGGCGCCTCGGGCGCGGAGCTTTTCCACGGTGTCGTCCGTGGAGCCGGTGTCCAGCACGCAGACCCAGTCTGCCTCGGACATGGAATCCATGAACCGGTCGACGAACTGCGCCTCGTTTTTCGCAATGGCGTACACACAGACCTTGTATGCGATGAAAAACCCTCCTTAAAAAAAGGGAGCGGCGTATGCCGCTCCCGGATGACTGGTTTATCGCTGAATCTCCGGGGGATTTTCCTCCAGAAGTCCCGCGGCGCGAAGGCTTGCAAGCAGCTCGTTAATCTTGAGCACCACCGCGGTGAATTCCACCGTGGTCGGCGGCAGATCGGCGACCGCGGCGGCGGGCGTCAACTCGCCCGGCTCGCCCTGCGGACCGGTGGGGCCAATCTCGCCCTGCGGACCGGTCGGCCCCGTTGCACCGGCAGCACCCGCAGGACCCTGCGGACCCGTAGCGCCCGTCGCACCGGCAGGGCCGACCGGACCCTGCGGACCCGTTGCGCCCGTCGCGCCGGCAGGACCGACAGGGCCGGCAGCACCCGCAGGGCCGGTGGGTCCGGTCAGACCCTGGATACCCTGCACGCCCTGAATCCCCTGAATGCCCTGCGGACCGGTCGGTAATGTAAAAGTGCGACAATGATAATTTGGGCAAAAAACAGGGATTGCGATGGAAGCCGGATTGGTTTTTCATTGGAAAATGCGAAATGCGTGAAGTGGCGTAAATAACGGGTTTGGCGGCATTGCTTCTGTGTTCAAAGTTGTAATTCACGAATCGCAGAAATAGAACAAAAATTGTAGTTCTGCAATTCTGTCAGCAGGCGATAAGTTGCAAATCAGGTTTTCGACTGTGGCAACATTGAGCGGCGTTTTTTATGCTGAAAGTTGTTGTTTTTCAGGAACTATGTCGGGGATTGGGGGAGCTTAATGGCGCGGAAAACGTGGATGATAGCAAAAAAGAGATTCGCTCAAATCAGCGAATCTCTCAATCGTGAATGGTGCCGTGTTCGCGCCTCAAAACTCTTGCTTGAAGATATGCAAATTAATAAGGCTGCGATAAGCGGAAAAAGTCAAGGCAGCAGTTCAATTTCAAACGATGCGCCGTTCTGAGTGATGATGCTGATTTGCCGGGCATTTTCAAATGGGCCGATTTGAATCTCATATTGCTGGTCGAGCGTGGAGCCTTTCGCGGGAAATACCACTGAGGATTTGGGAATCGGGAGCGACCGGGTGTTCGGGTCGCGCTGCTGGATAAAGCGTCGGTCATGACGCACATAATCGTAGAGTATCTGCTGACCGGATTCGCCGGTAAAGGATCGATAATGGTCGGCTTGCACCATCGTGTTGAGGGACTCGTGAACCATGAATTTGTAAGCCCCTTCATCGGTTTCGGGAGCGAGATTGCAGTATTTCTTCAGCCGCATGCGATAGGTCGTGCTCAAGATGTTGATTCCGTTATCCTTCTTCAAAGACCTGTTCCCAATTAAAGCAGAATACCCGAACCGCAGCTTGTTTAATTCAGCGCGGCACAGGCTGGTGATATCCTTTGACTCCAGTGGGACAAGACCGTCGGCGTCGCTTGAAAACAGAAACCGTTCCTGACTTCGACGGGTATCCGGCAGAGAGGCAAGATAATCATTGATTACACGCGCCTCGAATGGGAAGAGCGGGAATGTATAATTCTGCGTGGCGGAAACGAAACTCCGAAATAAGCACACAAAGACCATTTCCTTGTTTGCACAGGTGTAAATGTCACCAATCTTGAGAGTGCAAATATCAGAAAGCAGCAGGCCGGAACCTTTGACCAACAGAAGGGCGGCATATCGGCAGTCGGACTGCCAATTTGATACGACAATACGATTAAATTCCTCCTCAACGAGGTCAGGGAGAGCGTCGCTGTTGGTGGCTGATAATTCTTTTCGGCGGTTCGCCGCTGCGGAGTCCTGCTGCGCAAGACGGCCAATTTCTTTGAGAATCAACGGCGTGACAGCCGACTTTTGCTGCTGACTCGATTCAATAAAATTGAGAAAGAAGAGTAAGGCGTTGAGATAACCCTGACGCGTTTTTGCCGACTTGCCATCAGCAATTGCCTGAAGGTCCTTCTTTTTTATTTCACCGATTTTAACTGCGGCAAGGTCTTTTGCAATTGTATTAATTTTGCTGCGAAATGATTCCTGACTGGATTTGCGGGGGCTCCGCTTGTAAGCGGCGTCATCCAGATAGACTGCAACCGCATTGGCGAGAGTAAGTTCGTCTACAACCTTGTTCTTGAGTGAGGACCGATACTGGGATTGATAGTCTGCCTCAAGTTGGAAGGTTTTTTTCCGTAGCATCCGGTTAAGCGCTTCCTGCAAAGTTTCACCGGCGCGTGTTGCGACACCGAAATGAGCGGTTGCGGAAACGGTTTTTTCTGTGCCGTCCGGCTGTACTTCTATGCGTTTAACAATCTTTTCTGTACTTGGATCCAGCATGGAAATTGTCATTCGCAGATCATAGGTGTCATTCACTCCGGCGGGACCGCCGGAAACTTGATACAGGAATCCTGCGGCGCTGTGATAGAGCTGTTTTTTCATCTTAAAATCAGATGAGTTTGGCTGAAATAAATCAGCAGCGGCACGATGGTTTGACATAAAGACTGCACCTCCTCAAAGCCATATCAGCAAGAGCCACAATTACCTTTTGTGAACGGATCCCGCACTTTTCGCTGCAATGCGGCCTCTGTGGCACGAACTTGTGATAGAAATTGAAAATCGCTGAGATAATCAGGCGAAACAATGGTTCCGCTGTTGTAAGCAGGGACAATTTCTGTTTGTTTTGTCAGGCTTATTTGCCCCGAGGCCGCACCATCTACAAAAACCGACGAGCACCCCTTGGTACGAACGCGCACTCTTACGATTCTGTCTGCGGGGATAAGAACAGAAATAGCTTGATGATCGACCGGGAGAAGCTCCGGCTTCCCTGCCTGAGAAGGGCACACCGGACTGAAATATGGATGGGCGGAAAACTGCGACAAATAGACGATTCGCTCAAGCATTGCAAGGATCGCGGGCCATTCGTCGTCGCGAGTGATTATTTTGTCCCAACGTTGCGCTCCCCGGGGCAGCTTGTGGCCAACAATCGATTCAACGAGATGAGGCGGCAGTTTTCCGACATTGACCATCATCGAAATAGCGTCTCGCCGCAGCCCATAAGCTGTGTCGAAGACCTCCGCCTTGCCGTTGAACGCAACATCGGTTTCGGAATCCATCAGCGCCGAAACTGCGCTGAAATATTCATCGTCAAATCCGGCAGCATGCATGTCGGATTTCACACAGGCGGAAAACCGATGGAGATTGAGAGGGGAAGCAATATCCGTTATATCGCAAGCAATAAATGCATTTTTTATTTCCTCGTCCGAATACCCGAATGTTTTTAATCCTTCAATCCGCAGGCGGATTAAATGCATAGCAAAAGTCGGAATAAAAATGGTCCGGCGAAATCCTTTTGTCTTCCCGTCAGAGGCAATAATCTGTCCGGTTGCGGTATATAAAATCGGAGCAATTCCCGCTGATTGATAGGGGAGTATATCCCCAAATTTCAATGCGCAGACCTCCTCGATTCTGGGACCGGAGGTCAGCATAATCGCAGCGGCGGCCGCGTAAGACGACCGTTCGGCTTTGCGGAGCAATATTTCGGAAAACCTAACACGATGCTTTGTAAAAAACTCCTTGGCGAGTTCGGTCTGCGGCGTACCGTGCGAAATCAGCTCGGGAATCCGGACGACAGGAAATCCGGCAGGGGCGATTTTGGCAAAATTGTCAAGCAAGATATTCATATCACCGATGTGGACATTTGTCCCGCGTTTTGCCGCTTCGGCATTTCCACACAGTTCCCGAAGAATAAATACAATACTGACTCCTAGCTTTTCTCGGATTTCACTGTTGCGCAGGGTGAGGTAATCCTGAAGAATCGGGTCGGCGTCAATTCGAAACGTGAGCGCGTCAAGTGCTGCCGCCGTGCCGCTCCGCTGAAGATAATATGAAAAAAGCGCTTTCAAGCGATCCTCGCCGTCGATATCATCAAAAATATCTGAAATCAGTTCGTCGATTTTTTTCGCGCTTGGGCGGGTGCCTGTTGCGGTGCCGCCGGAGTTTTTTAACCAGCCTGCAAGAGCGTCCAGAAATTCATTGATTAGGCTTTCCGCTTTCTTTTTATCCAACGATTTCCCTTTGTATTTTTTGTTTTCGAGATAGTCGACATACAATGAATGCGATATTTGTCTGCATTGGTCGGCTGTAATGTATGGACCAAATCGATCCAGACGCGGCAGAACATTTTTTTCAAAATAGGTAATGATTGGCCGTTTATCCTTTTCTAGTTTGTGTTTTTCCGAAATGCACTCGAGTTTTTCCGCATCGGTCAAATGATTCCATAAATTGGAAAAATAATGAGTATTTGGGTTGTTTGCAAGATGCGCAAGGAGCTGCTGATTAAATTTTTCTATGGAACGGTTCATGCTGATTTTCTTGAGATCGCCTATTTCTTGCTCGGGCTTTCCGGTGATTTGAGCCGATATATCCAAACTGCTATGATCTTCCTCTGCAAAAAGCCGACAAATCACCTTAACTCTTTTTTTGCCATTTTTGCTCGCGATTTTGTTGATTGTATATATGGCCAGTACTCCCTTGACCGGCGTCTGCTCAAACTTTTTCATATATTTTCCCTCCTGTAAGTTTTCTGCCGCCGGATAAAACGTCGAAGCGCTCAAAGGACTGATTCGACAATAGTAAACAATTACAGGCATAAGAATAAAAAATGGCAGCGGCATTTTGAAATGGAGAATTGCTGTTATAATTATTATTAATCAAATCGATTCATGAGTCAAGTAAAATATTATTTTATTTTTGCGCATTGTTTTTACATAGCGCGTTTGATATAATGAGTTCACTGTCAAGAAAAATGAAACGGTCGAAAAACGGCTCTTGATTTTACACTACGCATTTTATATAATTGACTTAGCAGGAGAAAGAAAAGCGCTTTTCCGCGATGCCGGAAATATGGTTGATTATAGAAAGGCAAAAGAAATGATGAGAGGCCTTGCTTTTTCACTACGCGCGCGGTAAAATAGTCCTGTAAGCAAAAAAGAAAAACGCTTCCACGCAAAAGCGCAAAAGCGATACCAAATACAATATAATAAATGTACGGCAGCGCAAGAGGGCGGCAACCCTCATGCGCCGATCCAGATGAAGCAGCATCTGCACCACGATCATAAATCGCACCGTACGTTCCATATTATACCTTGCAATAGGCAAAAATGCAAGGATAAAATGGGACGCATTGTACGATTAAGGGCATCGTGCAGCTATTTGGCTGCATGGTGCCCTTTTGTAATAGGCGGCAGATTCGCGAAATAAGATGTAGGAGGGAGTATTTTCAATAATGAAGGAAAAAGAGAAAACAATCCGGGTTGCCGCCTACTGCCGGTTGTCGCGCGACGATGGGGACCGGGTGGAGAGCGACAGCATTATCAATCAGCGACGCATCATAGAGGATTTCTGCAGGCGACAGGAGAACTTTGAAATCATAGCGGAGTACGCGGACGACGGCTTTACCGGGACATCATTCAATCGCCCCCGATTCAACGATATGATTTCCGATATCGAGGCGGGCAAGGTGGATTGCGTGGTAGTAAAAGACCTGTCTCGCTTCGGCAGAGATTATATCGATATGGGCTTTTATCTTGAGCGTTTTTTTCCTGAACACGGCATTCGGTTTATCGCCATCAACGACAATGTGGATAGCGATAATGGGCCATACGATATGATGCTGCCGCTTAAAAATGTGTTCAATGCGCAATATGCCCGGGATACATCAGACAAAGTGCGGAAAGCGTTTCGGGCCAAGCAGGCGCGCGGGGAGTACGTCAGCGCATTTGCTCCCTACGGGTATATTAAGGACCCGGCAGATAAAAATCATTTCCTTGTCGACCGGGAAGCCGCGGCAATTGTCCGGCGCATTTTTGAGCGCGCGGCAGACGGGGAGAGCTATAGAAAAATTGCGAAGGACTTAAATGCGGAGGGCGTGGCAAGCCCGCTCGAGCACAAACGGGAAAATGGTTCTCGATTACATATACCCGGAGCGATTTTGCAGAAAAGCCTCTGGTCAGATGAAGCTATAAGGCAGGTTATCACAAATGAAGTGTACCTTGGAAATATGATATCGAACCGGTACACAACGGATACGATGCATGGCAAAAGCAGACGAACCGGCCGGGAAGAGTGGATCATCGTCGAAGGCACCCATGAAGCCATCATCAACCGAGAGCTATGGGATGCGGCCCAGAAACGACAGACGCATGGATTCGCACAGCCGCAAAAAACGCGATATCTGTTCGCCGGACTGGTGCGATGCGGGGAGTGCGGGTGCGCGATGAAGGGGCACCGTCGGGATCATTACATTTCCTATCGCTGCTATTCCAGAGTGCAATATGGCGCGTGCAGCACGCCCAGCATATCGGAGCGTAAATTGATTGAAATCGTGCTCCGGGACCTGAACCAAATCATTTCGCGAATATCGGATTTATCCGCCCTCAGGCAGCCGGAAAAAAGCGTCACGAGTGTGCATGCTGTGGATACCAAACGAATATCTGCGGCGATAAAGCGGCTGCAGCATCAGAAGCAAAAGGCATATGAGGATTATCGGGCGGGCGCACTTACCCGGGACGAATTTTTGGAATGCAAACGTTCCTTCGACGAGCAGGAGCGGGCGTTGGAGCAGGAAATTTCCGAAGAAAATACGACTTCCGAGATGATGGAGAAAAACTCGGACGCCTGGGCCGAGAAGCTGATACGACTGGGGCAGCTGGACGAACTCGACCGGCTGACTCTGGAGCAGACCATTGAAGGAATTCGCATTTTTCGTGATGGGCGCATCGAGATTGCCTATCAATTTTCTGAAGAGATGAAGTACGATTTGAATTGATGTGGAGGATGAGAAAATGTCGACGAATATTCAGAAAAATGCCAAAAACATGACCGCGAAAGTGACGAGGAACTACATAATTGACCGCAAGTTTGTTGGAACCCGTACGGCAGAGGAGTTGGTGGCGGACTTGATGCGCGTCCACGCGCAGGAGATTTAATTGATGGACAATGCCGTGAGAGCGGCGGCGTATTGCCGCCTGTCGAGAGACGATGGGGATCGCGTTGAGAGCGACAGTATCGTCAACCAGCAGCACACCATCGAGGATTTTTGCAAAGCGCATCCGGCATTTGAAATCAGCGGAATATATGTGGATGACGGCTGCACCGGCACAAATTTTGACCGCCCAGGATTTCAGAAGATGAAAGCGGACATCGAGTGTGGCGCAATCGAATGTGTCATCGTCAAGGATCTCTCGCGGTTTGGGCGGGATTATATCGATATGGGCTATTATCTCGAGCGATATTTTCCCCAAAAAGGCGTCCGCTTTATTGCCATCAATGACGGCGTCGACAGCGGGAGCGGAGCGTACAACATGCTCCTTCCGATAAAAAATGTGTTCAATACCCAGTACGCGAAGGACATTTCGGAGAAGGTGCGGAGCGCGTTCCGCGCAAAGCAGAAGCGAGGCGAGTTCTGCGGCGCTTTCGCGGCGTATGGCTACTTGAAGAATCCAAAGAACAACGATTGTCTGCTCGTTGACCCGGCTGCCGCGGAAATCGTACAGCGCATCTTTGCCATGGCGGCGGAAGGGATCGGCACGCAGGCAATTGCGGATGCCTTGAATCAAGACGATATCCCGTCTCCGGGAGCATATAAGCGTTTGATGGGAATGAATTATCGAAACGGGCAGCAGGAAAAAACAAAACAGCCTTGGACCTATGCGGCTGTCCACCGGATTCTGCAAAACCAGCTATACATCGGAAATATGGTGGCAAATCGCACGCCGCGTAAAAAGATGCATGGGAAAGCCCAAGCAAATCAAGAAGAGAATTGGGTTATTGTGCCCGGAACCCATGAACCGATTATCTCCCGAGAGCTGTGGGAAAGCGTTCAGGCACAGGCAAACAAAAACGCCCGCTCGGTTGATGCTGTGGGCCACGGCGGGCTGTTTACCGGCTTTTTGCGCTGTGGAGACTGCGGAAGCCCGATGGTGAAATTGCGATGGAACAGGCGGACCGCGTATGCCTGCGGCAGCTATCGGCGCTACGGAAAATCGGCTTGTACCAACCACTACATCATGGAAGACGATATTACAAATATGGTTCTGGACGACTTGAATCAAATCATCTGCCGCGTCCGGAACCTCCGGGAACTCGCAACACACGATGCGGAGAGAAGTCTATCCGCGGTTAGGCGGTCAGATGAGCGCGCGAGACTGGAGGAGGCGCTCAGACGGGTGCGGGCACTCAAGAGGGGCGTATATGAAGATTATCGGGACAAGCTCCTCAGCAAAGAGGAGTACAAGCAGTACCGCGATGACTACGCCGAGCAGGAAGAAATGCTCTCCGGGCAGTTAGAGCGGCTAAGCGAAAAGGTTGATGCAAAAGACCTGCTGACACAATCTTGGGCGAATCGGCTGGCAGAGCTTGGGAAACTATCGGAACTTGACCGTGCCACCCTGTCGCAGACAGTGAAGGAAATACGAGTCTATGAAGGACGGATTGAGATCGTATACCTCTTTTCCGACGAACTCGGGGCGCTGTTAAAACCAGAAGATAATAATTGATTTGGGGGAAGAAATCTATGGAACAAAAGAAGATGCTGGCAATGCTGAACACGTTTTATCAAAATGGCGATGCGTTTGTCGCGGCGGACAAAATGTACCATGCTGGGCTTTTTCGGGGCGCCTGGGCTGACGCCGAGACATTCAAGCAATGGATGCAGGAACTTGTCTGCCAGGGTTTGATTCATAAGGATGGCGAAAGGATCTATCTTGCGCCGGTCTGGCGTGCGGAGGAACGCGCTGCAAAAAATCTTGCGGCGCGAGTAAGCGATCAACCGGGAGCGGGCAGAAACCCATTCAAGTGCGATCAGGGCATCATCTTGGACAAGGATCAATCGGATGCGGCGGCTATGGCGCTGGATAGACCGCTTTCTCTGATTTTGGGCGGCGCCGGAAGCGGAAAAACATCGCTGATTCACGCGTTGGCAGCGCATGCGGGGGATAGCTGCGTGCTGTGTGCGCCGACGGGGAAGGCGGCGCGGAATCTGACCACCCGCACCGGAGCGCCTGCATATACGATGCATTCACTGCTGGGCGTGGGCACGGCGCCGGCGCTTGAGAGGGACCAGTGGGAAGCCTGCGAGTTGGCGATCATTGACGAAGCGGGGATGCTGTCGTTGGAAATGCTGGATTTGCTTTTGCAGAAAGCTCCGGCGGACTGCCGCATCGCTCTGGTCGGAGATGAAAATCAGCTTCCGGCAGTCGGAATAGGGAATGTTTTAGACGATTTGAAAAAAATGTTCCCCAATTGCCGTTTGAACGGAAATTACAGGCAGAGAAATAATAACTCGGCGCTTTGTCAAAATGTTTCGGGGTTTTCAGATCTGCGCTCCCTGCGGGATTTGGCATTCGATGACAGCTTCTGCCTGCTGGACCGGAGCGAACTGGTTCTGGAGGCGTCCCGCCGCTATGCAGCGGGAGAGTCGATAATGGTGCTGTCCCCAACCAGAAAGCGGGTAACGGAGCTGAATTATGAAATTATGCGGCAAATGGGCGCGGTGACAGGCGAGAAGCCCGGAGATGGAGCAGCACGGCAAAGAATGCTCCAGGACGGCAATCTTGTCATCATCACACAGAATGATCGCGGACGAGATTGCTGCAACGGCGACATTGGGCGGCTGTGTGTGGGAAAGGGCGCCGACGGCAGATGCGTAGCCTTTTCTGTGCAGCTTCCGGACGGCAGAAGACCGATATGGAGCGGAAGCGAGATCGCAAAAGCATATGAGGTTCTGGAGCCCGCATATTCGATGACGGTGCACAAGGCACAGGGAGCAGAGTGCGACACGGTGCTTGTGGATCTGCAGATGTGTGGAATGATGGACCGCAGACTGTTCTATACGGCGATATCGCGCGCCAAAAAGCGGGTGCTGCTGTTCGGTGATACCGCAACGATTGATTTTGCGCTAATGCGTGAGACGCGGCCGCGCAACTCGATGCTGCCCGAAAAAGTGCGCCTCGCGTTGCGCCAGAAAAAGACGGCTTGAGGAGGAGAAAATCCATGGAAACAATGATCGAAAAGAGAGAGACCCGCGGACGCCGATCTACTGCGGACAAGAAAAATTTGCCTTTTTTGCTCCGCACAAGAAATGGCTGGACCATGCAGGATTTGTCGAAAATATCCGGGGTCCCGACGATGACGATGATGCGGATGGAGCACGATCTGCCGGTCACGCTGGGGAGCGTCGAAAAGATCGCCAAGGTCTATGGCGTCCCAGTGCATACGCTGGTCGCAAGCATTCTCGGAGAGCCTGTTCCCGATTCCGTGATCGCGCATGTACCCATTATGCCGCTTAAACGCAAGCAGTTAGGCGTATCGATCAGGCGCGAGGCAAGCGGCAACAAGGGCGAGCAGTTTGTCGTACAACAGGAGCGCAAAAAACTGGCAGGTACCGGTTTTGAACATCTGGTTTCCGGTGTACCGGCAGAAAACCCTTACAATGGGTATGATATCCGTTCGGCGTCGATAACCGGTGAGGCTGAGTACCTGGAAGTAAAGTCGACGGTTAGTCGCGATCCGAATGCTTCTTTTCAGTTGACGGCCTGTGAGATGAATGTTATGAAATCCATGATGGCCGACGGCAGGACATATAAAATTGCGCGTGTCTATGATGTTAATGGCCCAGAAGGGCCGAAGGTGATCTATTATTCTGCAGAAGAAATCTTGCGAGATTTCAATATATCCCCTGCTGAATACAAAATTAAGCGAAAGAAGGAGAAAAAATATGATTAAGAACACAATGATTTCCGGGCTGGAATACTATCGGCGCAAGAAGCAAAAATCGATCGATTCTGTTTGCGGCGCAGCAGGCGTGAGGCCGGAGGACATCAGGCGGTGGGGCAATCCGGACAAGATTTTGGGGGCAAATAATCTTCGGGCGCTCTACAAAATTGCAACGGAGCTGGGGATCACGATCGACCAGATGCTGGAAATCCATCATCGCGCGGAGCTGGAGGATGGCGATCGTGCGCGGCGGGAGAGCAAGTACAACAACGAGGCAAATTGCATTTCAAATTACCGCGTGGCGAAAAACCTGAGCTATGATTGCCTCGCGGTGCGGCTTGGCTGCTCCCGCCAGAACGCGATGCAGCTTTGCGCGTCCCAGCATCCGCGTCGCGCCACAATCGCCAAGCTGGCGGCTTATGAGCGCGTGACGCCGGAGACGATTCTGGATATGTACAGCAATCCAGCCGCATAATAGCGCGAGAAAGCCATGTGCCGCGTTGGAGAGACGCATGGCTTTTCTGCATTAAGCACCATCATCAATCGCGAAATTCATGTTTTCGTGCGCGAGACGGTTTGCGGAAAGTTCGATGTATTCTGCTTTTTGATCGATTCCGATAAAATTACGCCCGAGACGTTTACAGGCGACGCCGGTAGTCGAGGACCCGCAAAACGGATCCAGAACAATATCATTCGGCAGCGAGGTAGCGCGGACAATGGTATCCAACAAATAGATCGGCTTCTGTGTGGGGTGCTTTCCGAAAATCTTTTCAGAGCGCGGTGTAACCGGGCCGGACCAAATATCCTTCATTTGTTTGCCGCCGTTCTTTTCTTTTAATATATGATAATTGAATGTGTATTTTCTGCCCGCCTTAGTCGCCCAGACCACTATTTCGTTGGAGTGGGTGAAGGACCGGCAAGAAAGATTCGGCGGAGGATTTGTTTTTTCCCAGATGACAGCATTGCGAATTGTAAATTCAGCTTTTTTCAGCGCCTGAATAACAGAGCCGATATTGTGGTGTGTCCCGGAGACCCAGATAGAACCGCCCGGAACCAAAACACGATAGCAATCCTGAATCCAGTCAATATTATACTTGTCCACTTCTTCGAGGCTGATGATTTTATCCCAGTCGCCTTTATTGACACAAATCGCTTTTCCGCCGCTGCAGGTGCGGCCGCCGTCCGAGAGAAAATACGGGGGATCGGCAAAAACCATATCGATGGAGTTGGGCGGCAAAGCTGCCATAATGGCGCGGTTGTCGCCTAAAATCAGGGCGCTGTCGGCGTCCTGATACGCGGGTGATAGCTGCTGTAGGACGGATTCTAGTTTATTATCGTTCATATTGTTTTTTGCCGCAATGCGCTCCGCAGCAAGCGCACCGGCGGCTTCTCCTTTTTTCTTTTTTGAATTGCTGCGGCGATCAAATTGAAAAATGGAGCAAAACAATCGGAAGAAAAAATCAACAAGAGTAAATCAAAAGTCTTTCGAAATTATACAATCAAAAAACTACCGCATTTCGTCACATATCATCAGTACAGCCATGGGACGTCCATAAACAATTTTAGAAAAAATGAGCGAAAAAATGCGGTATGCTCCATGCACTAATAATATCATCGAAATAGATTTGAGTCAATGATAGAGTAATTTTTCAAATATTGACAAATTGTAAATTTTTTAATACCATAATGAAAACGGATTTTGACCACGCAATTTTCCTGCAATAAAATCTATGCGAGTTATTTCTCACCAAATTTTTATTAGGGGAAAAACCGGTATCTAATGAAACAGCCCCTTTCGGTTCATTAACTAGATGAATCGAAAGGGGCTGTTTAAGTCAATTTTCAGAGTTGTCCAGTGCGCTGCGCAACATAGCGGATATCATTTTGATTTGTTTCGGTGTGGCTTCCTGCCAAAGCTCCCAAAGCGCGTCCATGTCTTGAATTTCCGGAACAGCCAGTTCATCGGACAGCAGATAGGACGGCGACGCCTTCAATTCCCTGCACAGCGAGACAAAAACCGGTAAGCTTGGCGTCTTTGAGCCTGCTTCGATTTGACGTTATCCTTTGGCTGATATATCGCGACGCGGGAAAAGACCGATAAAACCAACCAGTTTTACAGCCTCAAGGGAGAGACCGCGGACGGTATCAGAGGAACATCGCCATGTAAAGCGGCAGATGCCAGACGCCGTCCTTCTGCATCACATCCTTCGGAAAGAGAACATAGGACGCGCCGATCTTGTTGGAAAACTTCTTCCGGAACTTATCCAGCGAAGCATGCGAACGGTAGTTGGCGGACTTTACTTCAATCGGTGCAATCTTTTTGCTCTCCGTAATCAGGAAATCGATCTCCATGTGATTCTCCCGATTCTCACTGTCGCTTCGAGAGTAGAAGTAGAGCTTGTGCCCGTTGCGGCGGAGCATCTGCGCAACGATATTCTCCATGATCATGCCTTCGTTGACGTCCAATTTGTCAAACAGGATGGCTTTATAGAGCTCGTTGTCTGTAAAAGCCCGGTCCATGAAGGTGTGCGTGACCAGCAGGCCGGTGTCGGCCATATAGCATTTCTGCGTGGCGTGGTCTGCGCTGAGCGCAAGGCCGACGTTGGGATCGGTAGCATTAAAGCAAGCGTTGACGACCATCGCTTCATTCAGCCAGATGAAGGAGTCCTCGTAAGCGCGGAAGCGTGCGGTCTTACTCAGGGAAGACAGCCTGTATTTTTTCTCCTTTTTGGAGAGCTGGGCGGGAATCCCGTCAAAGACAGCATAGACCTTTTCCTCATATCCGGCGGCGAACTTGGACACGTCGTCCCGATACAGCCGCAGGATGCGGCGCTTGGCTTCGTCCGACGCCGCAAAGTTTTTGCCGTCGATATAGGCCAGAACAGACTGCGGCATGCCGCCGACCAGCACATACTGACGAAAATCGTTCATCACCTTGCGGTGCAGCGCCTGGCCCAACGGTTTCTTTGTCTCAAAGCAGGTTCTGATCAGCGGAACGGTCGCCTCGTCCCCCAACGCCCAGAGGAACTCCTCAAAATCCATCGGGAACATCTCAATGTGCTCCTCTTCGGAGGGGATGATGATGTTCTCGGTGTTTTTTTTCAGCCGGATCAGCGATCCGGTTTCCAGATAGTCATAGCGTCCGTCCGCAACAAGATATTTGACCAGCTGCCGCGCCCGCGGGAACTGCTGCACCTCATCAAATACGATGAGAGACTCCCTTTTATAAAGAATCGTAGAATAGAAAGCGCTGAGTTTGGCAAAGAAAAGGTCCAAATCGGCGCTTTCGTTGATGAAAAGGTCAAGAATCTCCCGCGGCGCGTTGCCGAAGTCAATGATGATATGGCTCTTATACTCCTGCTTCGCGAACAATTCCGCGATAAAGCTCTTGCCGACACGACGGGCGCCGTCGATCAGAAGCGCCGTTTGCCCGCCGCTTTTTTGCTTCCACGAAAGAAGCTCGTCATAGATCTTGCGTTTCAGCATCTTGGAACCCTCCGGCTCAGTTTGTTGAGTCTATTATACCTCATAAATCACGAAAAGGCAAGTTGAAAGAAGAGAATAACGCACGAAAGAGCAAGTTAAGAAGTGCTGGATGTTGAGACTGGATAACACCTTGACGTACAATAACGCCATTCTCAACCAAGGGAGGTATGGCATGACGATAACAAAAGAGAACTTAACTGCGTATCGCGCCCATCTTTACGCCGAGGAACGCAGCGCCGCAACCGTTGCGAAGTATCTGCACGATGTGACCGCTTTCGCCACATGGCTGAATGGTGCAGAACTGACGAAGGAACGCGCCGCGGAGTGGAAGCACGAGCTGCTGCGGCGCGGACAAGCCCCCGCAAGCATCAACGCCGCTTTGGCAGCGCTCAACGGGCTGTTCCGGTTCCTCGGTCGTAACGACTGCCGCGTGCGGTTCCTCAAAGTCCAGAGGCGCGCATTCCGGGACGAATCCAAAGAACTGTCACAGGGCGAATACACCGCGCTCGTCAGCACCGCAAGAGCGCGGGGCAAGGTACAGCTCGCGCTGCTCATCGAAACCATCGGCGGTACGGGCATCCGCGTCAGCGAAGTGGCATATATCACGGTCGAGGCGGCACAGAGAGGGCGCGCGGAAATCGCACTCAAGGGCAAAATCCGCACCATTCTCCTGCCCGCGAAGCTCTGCCGTAAGCTGCTCAAGTACGCCAAGGCACAGCACATCGACCACGGGGCAATCTTCCGCACCTCCACCGGCAAGCCGCTCTCGCGGCGCCAGATTTGGGGCGAGATGAAGGCCATCTGCAAGGCGGCGGGTGTGGAGCCGTCGAAAGTATTTCCGCACAACCTGCGGCATCTGTTCGCGGTGGCGTTCTACCGCGTGAGCCGCGACATTGTGAAGCTGGCGGACGTGCTGGGGCACAGCAGTATCGAAACGACGCGCATTTACTTAATGACGACAGAAAAAGAACACCAACGGCAGCTCGACCGGCTGCGATTGGTGTCGTAGGGCGGAATACACATTCCGTTATATGCTTCAGACGGCAAACTGGTTAAAATGCCACTGATACACAATCTTTATACCACATAATCCCGGATAATGCAATACTTTTTTCTGAATATGAGTACAAAAATCTAAGCCCCGCGGCTTAAAAACCGCCAGGCTTACTTCAGTGCACCCTTTTGTTCCCATTCACGGAACAAGAGGGCGCTTTTTTATGTTTTGAGGGGGCTTTGGATGCTTCGCCCTGTCAACGGAATGTGTATTCCGTGATAAGGAGATGCTGACCCATGGCTCACACCACCGCCCGCCTTGACCTCACCGGACAGCGCTTCGGCAAGCTCACCGTCGTCGCGCCCGCCGAGAACATCGGACGGCGCACCGCTTGGCTGTGCCGCTGCGACTGCGGCGGCGAGCGCATCGTCAAGACCGTCCACCTCCGCGAGGGCAAGGTCACGAGCTGCGGCTGCGCCAAAGAAAAGCACAGCGCGAGCGCACTGGGCCTGCACTATGTCGACGGCACCTGCGTCGAGATGCTGCGCGCCAACACCAGACGCCGCAACAACAAAAGCGGCGTGGTCGGCGTGGTGTGGAGACCGGAGAGCCGCAGATGGCAGGCAAGCATCATGTTCAAGGGCACGCGCCACAACCTCGGCAAGTATGAGCGGTTCGACGACGCGGCAAAGGCGAGACGGGAGGCGGAAGCCCTCTACTACGGCTCGTTTCTCGCGGACTTCGACGCGAAGCAGGCTATGACCGAACCGGCGGGAGCCGGGTCGTAACCATAGAATTATAATAGGAAGGATGTGATACTCAGGCAAAAGCGTGGCTGTACAGCGGGGCGCACCCGCTTGTCGCCGGGTTTGGTTGCGCAGACCGGCGACGGCGGGAGAATGCACCGGAGCTTCATCAGGGGAACTACGTAGACTGATGATGTGCGCTGTTCGCGCGCGAGATAGGAGCGGAAAAGCCGCAAAACCGGGGAAACCCGGCGACGCAAAGGCAGGAGGCTAAGGGGCGCAAGCTCTATGCTCGTCCGCCCGCCAGATATGGCGTCTTCACTCAGCAAAGCCGTCGAAAGGCGGCGACGCAAAGCCGCGTGTTGGGAAACCGCACGCTTAGGAGGCTAAGACCTTATGCCTATTACTGTGCAAGGGAGGCAAAGGTTATGCTCGTCCGGCTGCCGAGGAGGAAATATCTGCTTTAGCAAACCCGCTGAAAAGCGGCGACGCAAAGCCAGAGGCTACGGCGCTTATGCGCTATGCCCGTTCGGCCGCCGGGGATCTTTGCCTCCGCAAGAAGGAAGGGGACCCGTTTTGCATCCGCCGCCCATCGGGCGTGATGCGCATTTTTCGCATGACACCGCCGGGAGGCGGCGGCAATCCGGAAAACCGGAGTTTTTGAAATTGCAAAGAAAGGAATGATACAAAGTGAAAGTTAGACTCAAAAAAGCATTATCTCTTCTCTTAGCTTTCGTTATGAGTTTGGGCTGCATGAGCCTGAGCGTGTGGGCGCAGACGCCGAATGATTTGCCCGCAATTGAAACCCTTACTCAGGTCAAAGAAGGCTTCTATAAAGACAGCGACGGTGAAAATTTCTACGTTTATGATGCTGCAGGACTTTCCGCTTGGCATGATTATTTAGCTCAAACTAATACGGGCGGTACACAGAAGCGCACTTTCCATATTGCTAATGACATTGACGCAAATGGATATGTGTGGACACCTGTTGACGCGCATCAGGATCGGGGGCAGCGTTTTGGGGCTATTAACGGTCATAACAATACGATTTCAAATATGACGATTAATGGTCCGGCAATGTTCGAACGCTTCGCAACAGGTTGTGAAATCACAATCAAAGACCTTGCGTTTGATCATGTAGATGTTGTATCAACCGAAGATATAAATTCAAGTATCTTGGTTGTTCAAACCTATGATAATCTGACGCTTGACAACGTGGACGCGAAAAATTGCAACATTACCGCTCGCTACAAGGTCGCAGTTCTGGTTGGTACGGTGTACGACGAGAGCCTTACTTCTTCCAAGCAGTTGACGCTGAAAGACTGCAATGTCAGCAATTGTACTGTTACTTCCACATCGTTTGATTATATGACGTGCGGGCTGGTGTCGTTTGTAAATGCGGGCGATGGCGAAACGATCAGCTTTGATAACTGCACAATTACTGATACAGATCTTTATTCACGCAATCCCAATGGATACACGGTTCATGCGTTTGTATACGCAGAAGACGACGCTATCGGGAAATACTATGATAGCGCTGACGGCGTAACCGTAACCAACTGCTACTACGAGCCATATAACATTGTCTATGATCTTGACGGCGGCGTAAATGCGGAAAGCAACCCTGCTAAGTACAGTTCGGATGGTAGACAGAATATAACCTTGGCAGATGCAACCAAAGCAAACTATGCCTTTGCCGGCTGGCAAGACGAGTATAGTGAGGTACCAACGAAGGGTGTGTCTATAAAGGACAATCCTGGCTATGGTGTAGAAAACTTATTATATAAGGCCATTTGGATCGATCCTGTCGCGCAGATCGGCACCACCGGCTACGCCACCCTCGCGGAGGCCATCGCCGCGGCGAACGGCGACACCGTCAAGCTGCTGGCGGATGTGGACGAGGCCGTCACCATTTCCGGCAAGACGCTGACCCTCGACCTGAACGGCTTCAACATGAAGACGAACGGTAGACCCGTCACAGTCAAGGACGGCGCAAAACTGACCATCATGAGCAGCAACGCTGAAACGCAGGATGCTGATCACAACGCGGTTGTGGATGCCAGAACCAACGGCGTCGGGTCTGTCGCTGCAATCGGCGAAAACGCCGTGGTTACGGTCGATGCTGGCTACTATTATGCGTTCAACGGCAACAAGGCAGGAATGCACGCCTACAACGGCGGCACCATCATTTTCAACGGCGGTGTTGTCAGCGGTGCAGACCATAAGAATGGTGCCCCCGCCCCCACTGATAAGGAAGGCAAGGTCTTCTATGCTGGCGCGAATAACCAGTGGTATGATGGCACGACTCCGGGAACGATTATTGTAACCGGTGGTTCATTCAGTGGACGTATCTCTGATTCCAATGGTGGTCATTATCTGATTTCGGGAGGTACGTTCGACAGAAATATATTGGCACACTATGAGGATACTAACTGCACAGTAGGCCACACGGGCTACAATGCGGATAGATGCACAGTGGACCAAAAAGAATCCATCAATACCGGGCGTACTATAACCATGGCCGAGGCTGGCTGGCTCGCCGAGGGCTACGAGGCTAAGGACAACAACAACGGCACCTGGACGGTCGCTCCGAAACCCTTCTACGAAGATACCAAAGGCATATACCACATCACCAGTCTCGCCGGTCTGGAGGAGTTCCGCAACAGCGTGAACGGCACCGGCGGTGTCGATGCCAACAACTACAGCGGCAAGACCGTTAAGCTGGAGGCGGACATCGACCTCAAGAACATTGCCAACTGGGAGCCGATCGGCAAGGGCTACTACCACAGCAGCAAGTATGCGACCGGAACCGACAAAGGCACGGATGGTTACAAGAACGGCTCGACTCCGTTCACCGGCACCTTTGATGGCGGCAACCACACGATCTCTAATCTTAATGTTGCGACAGCGGACGCTGACGAACTCGACGGCGGCTGGGCCGCGGGTCTGTTTGGCATCGTCAAGAACGGTACCGTCAAGAACCTGACGATCAATAACGCCAACGTTTCCAGCACGACTCGTTTCGCGGGCGCGGTTGCCGGCGGCGTGACCGGTGGCACGATCGAGAACTGCACGGTTCAGGGCGCTGTGGATATCTCCAGTCGGCACTTTGTCGGCGGCATTGCGGGTATGTCCTACGGTACGATCACGGGCTGCTCCGTGACTGCGACCGGTACGATCTCCGCTAACGACACGCGCGAGCTGGCGGATGAAAAAGACAGAGACGGCGACGACGTTGGCGGCATTGTCGGCTACATCAACAGCACCGCAAGCGTGACGAATTCCACCGTGGACTCCTCTGATCTTACCGTTCAGGGTATCCGTCAGGTTGGCGCTGTGGTCGGCATGATCGACAAGGGCAGCGTTGATACTGGGAGCACCAGCAACGCGAAGATCGTTCGCATCATCAACAGCAAGGCTCAGCTCGAGGCCTTCCGCAATGAGGTGAACGCGGGCAACACCTTCGAGGGTGTGACGGTCAAGCTGACGGCTGACATTCTCGACCTTGGCGAGTGGACGCCCATCGGCACGGGCGCTCATGACGATCAGGGTGCTATCACCGGGGGTACCGGTGCTCCGAATGGTACCGGTTGGACGCTCTTTAAGGGCACCTTTGACGGTGACGGACACACCATTTCCGGCATGAGCATTGCCAACGGTACGGGCGGTAGCGGCCTGTTCGGCGCGATCAGCAACGCGACCATCGAGAATCTCACGATCGCGGCTCCGTCCATCAACGCGAATGATTTCGCCGGTGCGGTTGCGGGCTATGCCTACGCCAGCAAGATCCAGAACGTGGATGTGACCGGTGCGCTCAACGTTTCCGCTAGCCACTATGTCGGCGGCGCGGTCGGCTACGCTGCGGATACCGACTTCACTGATGTCGACGTAATCGGCAGCAGCGGCAACATCACAGCGACCGACGACGGGACCGGCGAATACGGTGACGACGCGGGCGGTCTGGTTGGCTACGCGGTCAACACCACGGAAATCAAGGATGGCTGCGACGTCAGCGGCATCAAGGTCAGCGCGGCCCGTCAGGGCGGCGGTCTGGTCGGCCTGATCCAGAAGAGCTCGGTTGCAGACGCGACCGTGAAAAACGTCGTGGTCGAGGCCGCTACAACGGACAAGGTGTTTGCGGAAAAGGGAGCGACGAAGGTCGTCTTCGGCGGCATCGCCGGCGGCTTGCTGCATGATTCGGCTAGCATTAAGGATAGCAAAATTGAAAATGTTAGCCTGATTGTCGCTTCCGGTGTGTCTGAATCTGTTAAGGGCAAACTCCGCATGGGCTACATTTCCGGCGGCACCTATAAGAACGCAACGTTTGAGGCTGCGACCGGCAACACCGGCAGCGGCAACACCGTAACTGGCAGCTCCAAGATGAGCGGCACGCTCACATATGGTGGCAGCGAAAACGTTGTCGACGGCGACGCGACTGACGTCGCACAGATCGGCAGCGTGAAGTACTCTAGCCTTGCTGGCGCCGCTGCTGCGGTCAAGAATGGCGAAATGATCACCATGCTTGCTGACGCGACGATCAGCGGCTATGTGGAGGTTGCCCCTGAGGGCAAGAATGTGACCCTTGATCTGAACGACAAGACGATTTCCGGCGGCGCGCTTGACGTCTACGGTACGCTGACGATTACCGGCGAAGGCACGGTTTCGGGCATCAGACACGGTATTTGGGTGAACGAAGGCGGCGTTCTGAACGTTCAGAGCGGCACGATCACCACGACCGGTGTGGGCTACCCGATCATTGCCAATCCCGGCACAGTGACGATCAGCGGCGGTACGATCACGAACGCAAACGGAGCGGGCGCGGTGTATGTCAACAACGGCAGCCTGACGATTAGCGGCGGTACGATCGAGTCCACCAAGGACAACACCGACGCGATCTGCATTTCCGGCAATACGGTTGCTGCCATCTCCGGCGGTACGGTCACCGGCCACGATTGGGGCGTCACCGCGTTTGATACGGCGAGCCTGACCGTGAGCGGTACGGCTGTTATCAATACTGCTGATAATGAGGGCTACGCGATCTCCACCAACGGCAACGCTGGCCAGAACGCGACCATCATCATCAACGGCGGTACGATCACCGGTAAGGAGCTCGGTATCTATCAGCCCTCCGGTAAGCTCACCGTGTCCGACGGTATCATCACCGGTGCGACAGGCATCTACTTCAAGTCGAACAGCCTGAACATCAGCGGCGGTACGATCACCGGCAATGGCACTGCGGCTGACTACGACTACAACGGCAACGGCGCCAATCCTACCGGCGATGCGCTGGTCATCGATAGCTGCGGCTATCCCAACGGCATCAACGATGTGGCAGTCACCGGCGGCAACTTCAACAGTGTCAATGCCAAGGCGGTTGCGTGCTACACCCATCTCCAGAACACGCCTGTTGAGAACTTCATCACCGGCGGCAAGTACAGCTCCGAGCCCGACAGCAGCTATGTTGCTTCCGGCTACAAGGCGGCTTCGATCAATGAGAGCCCCTACCTGTATCAGGTTGGTATTGCGGTGATCAAGACGAGCAACGCTGATATTAATACGACAGCGAACAGCGTGAGCTACACTGTCGACACCGTCGTGAAGGAAAATGAGAGCGCAAATGCGGCTGAGATCGAGACCAAAAACAACCTGGCCGTTGAAGTTAAGGGCCAAACGGGTGAGACAGAGTCTAAGGCTCCGGTTTATCTTAGTGATAACGTGAAGTCTGATGCGCTGAAGGAGATCGTGTCCAGTGCCATTGAGACCGCGGGTACGAAAACAACGAATGCGACCAAGACGGATATCGAGATCGCGGTTGTGAAGAGCGCACCTACACAGGTGATGTCTTCTACGGATGCAAGCATGGTTGCAAAGGTCACTTATGAGGTCCACCCCGAGGCGACCATCACGGTTACGACCAATGAAGGTTCCGAAGAGGTTGGCACGGTTGCGCTTTCCAACAGCCAGATTAAGGGTTCGTTTACCTTCAAGCTCGATGCGGTCGGTGTTGCTGAAGCAGGCGATAAGGTCAAGGTCACGCACATCCATGAGGATGGCACCAGCGATGAAACTGTCTGCACCGTCGATTCTGACGGCTATGTCACCGTGACCGTTACCTCGTTCAGCCAGTTTGAACTGGAAGAAATCACGGTATCAGAGCCTTTGGCAGACTATGGCCAGACCATCTCGCTGGAGGACAGCATTGACATCTTCTTCAACTTGAAGAACCTGAAGCAAACTCCGTCGAGTTATACCGTTCAGTGGCGCAAGCAGGGTACAGATGAGTGGACGATCGGTGAAACACCGACCAGCCCGACCCTCAACCAGTACAAGGTGGCGAGCTGCGCCGCCAAGGAAATGGGCGATTTGTATGAGGTTCAGGTTCTTTACGACGGTGCGCTGATCAAGACGGCCACCCTTTCTATTAAGGGTTACTGCGAGGCGGTCATCAACGGCAATTTTGGCACGAAGATCACGGACCTTTGCAAGGCAACGCTGGACTATGGCCGCTACGCTCAGGAAACGTTCAACTACGAGACTGGGAACTTGGTGAACGGCGGCAAAGATTATTTCCTGAACAGCAACATCACTGTTCCGCCATATTCTGTCGAAAAGAGCAAAGATGGTGCGAAGGTTACAGGCGTCAGCTTTGCACTGGTTACGACCTCCGAGACTCAGTTCATCGTCAACTTCACGGTTTCTGGTCCCAATGCGATTACCACCGTGAAGGTTGATGGTGTCGACGCAATTTGGACGGCTAATAATGGCAAAGTTCAGGTTGTTATTGAGGGAATTGTGGCAAAGGATCTTGCGAAAGACCATACGATCATTGTGACGGATAACAGCGGTTCGTATACCTTTACCGCTTCTCCTGTCGATTATATGGGGCTTGCAGTCGCTTATAATTCCCAGGTTGCGGTTAACCGCGCATTCTACAATTACTATCTGAAGGCCGCTGCTTACTTTGCAAACTAAGCACAAACCCGCATCATTAGAAAGGGGAGAGCATAATGGAGAAAAAAGTCTATATGGAACCGGTAACGGAGCTGATTCGCTTTGGGTGTGTGATTGCCACATCCAACACGGGTTGCGATGCTCCGAACACTTTGGTAGAAATACCTATACCTGAATAATTTATCCTGTTCCATAACCTAACCCCGAGGCGGCATGCGGCGTCTGCCGTGTGCCGCCTCGGCACAAAAAGAGGATACAATATGAAACAGATCCTACCGCCCCATGAGTTCGCGCAAAAGCTGATCCGGACGCAGCAGAATGTTTCCGATCCGGTCCGGTTCAGCCACTATGTGCTTCGCGTTCCCTGTGACGAGGGCGAGCTGCTCTACCACGATCTGACAGGCGAACTGCTGCTTTTGCCGATGGGCGAAGATGCTATGGAGAGCAGAGACGAACTGATCAGACGCCGGTTTCTTGTGCCGCAGGGATTCGATGAATACGTCTATACACAGCAGGTACGCCAACTGGCAGAGCTGCTTGCAAAAAAGCGTACGGCGATTACAAAGTTTGTCGTGTTTCCCACCACGGACTGCAACGCCCGCTGCCTTTACTGCTATGAGTTGGGTCGTCGGCGGGAGAATATGAGCGATACAGTCGCCGAGGACACTGCGGCGTATATCATCAAAAAGAGCGGTGGAGCGAAGGTCAATATTCAGTGGTTTGGCGGAGAACCGCTCTATAACCGCCGCGCCATTGATGTGATTTGCAATCGGCTTCGGGATGCGGGCCAGCCCTTCCATTCGATCATGGTCAGCAACGGCTATCTGTTTGATGAAGAGACTGTTCACACGGCTACGGAACAGTGGAAGCTGGACTTTGTTCAGATCACACTCGACGGAATGGAGCAGATCTATAATAAGACGAAAGCATACATCTATGAGGAAGGAAGCGCATACCAAAGAGTGCTGCGCAACATCGGCCTTCTATTAGACGCGGGCGTCCATGTGGAAGTACGTCTCAACATGGGACGCGGAAATCAAAATGACCTGTATGCTCTGGCGGATGCGTTGGCGGAACGCTTTGCGGGTCAAAAGGGCCTGACGGTTTACTGCGTGCTGCTGCGAAACTTCTTTACGGACGGCAGAGCATGGGATGGAGAGAACTCCCTGGGCGCATATGATGCGCTGCAAAAGAGACTGATCGAACTGGGATTTGGCAAGCTGATGTATCTCAAACGGGAGGTCGCGGTGAACCAATGCATGGCAGACAACGATGGAAGCCTGACGATCCTGCCGGACGGCCGGATCGGAAAATGTGAACATGAGAGTGAACAGAATCTGATCGGAAGTATCTACAGCGAAGAACCGGACGCAGCCGCTGTTTCCGCATGGAAGGAGCGCATTGTAATTCCGGAATGTCAGGACTGCCTGTTTGCGCCGACGTGCATTCGATTGAAACAGTGCCCCTGGCATATCGCCGGATGTACCGAGCGCGATCGATCAGAGATGAGAATCAATTTGACACAAAAGGTAATAAACACATTTGAAAGAGAAAAAAACGCAGGCAAGAGCTTCAAACCTATCAGTAAGGAGACACCGACATGAAGAAAAGACTTTTTGCGTTGCTTCTGGCGGCATTGATGGTAAATGCCATGGTGATACCCGCATCCGCATCCACACTGGAAGAGGATGTGACGGCGGACGCGCTGTACTTCCTTGGACTGTTCCTTGGCACGGGCAACAGCCCGGATGGTATGCCGAACTATGATCTGGACGCAGACCTGACACGCTCGCAAGGCGTTGTTTTACTGGTGCGTATGCTCGGTAAGGAAGCTGACGCCTTGAATGGGAACTACACGCATCCGTTTAAGGACACAGCGAAGTGGTACGACAAGCATGTTGGCTACGCATACGCCAATAAGCTGACCAACGGCACAGGCACCACAACCTACAGTGGAGAGCAAAAGATGAATGCGCAGATGTTTGCTGCATTTTGCCTGCGCTCACTTGGATATAATGATCAAGGTGAGTCCCCCGAATTCACATGGGAGAACGCTTTGGACATGGCAAAAAAGATCGGATTAAATATTGATGATACCGGCTCTTTCACCCGTGCAGAAGCTGTCAATGCGTTTTGGGGGACAATGAACCTCGTGATGAACCGCTCGGAAGAAACTTTGGCAGAGAAGCTGATTGCTGAGGGTGTCTTTGAGCGTGAGGATTTTGAACGCGCCACTCAGATTGCTAAATTGGAAGTGGAGCTAAGTGATCTGGCGGTGCCGCGGGCGAACGGCCTTCCCTATACTCCATCCGGCGGTGGAGGCGGTGGAACTCCTGTAACCCCGGTGGAAGTGCCTGTAACTCCGGCTAAAGAACCTGCATCCCCAGCTGAACAAAACACACCGGTCGATCTTCCCGGTGAAAACATGCTCCCGGAGATTCCTGCATAGTTTTGTCACAAGACACGATCTATAATGGTTTCTCGGTCAAGACCACAAGCAAAAAAGCTTTGAACAATCCTAAGCCAACTGCGTCCTCGCAAGCACTGGTTGTCGATACCCCCCTCAATAACCGTACGCCTACCGCTCGTAAGCAGTAAATAAACGAACTTCTGCTTCAATTTGCCTCATTGCGTGTATATGCAAGGCAAAAAATGTCGGCAATAAACAGATTGCATTCTTTTCCATTTTATGCTATGCTATCTCCAGCAAACGTATGAGGAGGCGCTCGTTATGGGGAGACCGAAGGGATCAAAGAACAAAAAGAGCCTTGTTGCCGTTGAAAATGTCGACGAGACGATTGCGGCCGCTCAGGCGGAGATCGATAAGCTGTCGAACGAACTTAAGGCGAAGAAGGCGGAGCTGAAGCGGATGCTGAAGGCAAAGACAAAGGCCGATAAGGCGGCCGCCGCCAAGAAAGCGGAAGCGGACAAGGCGTCCATTCTCGCGGCGGTCGAGGCCAGCGGGAAGAGCGTTGAGGAAATCCTTGAGCTCCTCAAGTAAGGCGGCATTCGCGTGGAACAGAATAAGTGCGACAATGGGAAGGTCAACAAACGCTGATTTTACCATTGTCGCACTTTTACATTACCGGTCGGCCCCATGGGGCCGGTCGGACCGGTCGGACCGACGTACGTCACCGTGCCGCAGCCGATGCCGCAGGGATAGAAGCACTTGCAGCCGCAGCCGCAATTGTTGTTATTCGCTGCGCCGTTCACGCCGCAGCCATTCTGAAAACGATTGATATCGATCACCCTCTTTGCGAATCGACGGGTGTTTCTCCCGCCGATCCATCCTATGCGGGAAAGAAGGTGGGGTGACTGGCAGAGATGTGCCATCGAACCCGGGTGTACGATTTCGTGTTGTGCTACAGCTTCTGAAAATCCGACGCGGGATGCTTACAAATCGGGCAGATAAAATCGGACGGCAGCTCCTCACCCTCGTAGATATAGCCGCAGATCACGCAGACCCAGCCCTTCTTTTCCACCTCGGGCTGTACCTGTGGCTTGGGCTTGATGTGGGCGAAGTAGTAGGCATAGGTCACGCTGGGCTTTTTGGAAAGCACCTGGCCGTCGGTGACCTCGGCGATGAACATGGTGTGGCTGCCGAGGTCAATGCTCTGCACCACACGGCCGGAGAGGAACGCGTTGCACTCTTCGGTGAGGTACGCGACGCCGTTGGCGGAGCGGGCGAAGGTGAACGACTCAAACTTGTCCGCCTCGCGGCCCGTCTGGAAGCCGAAGCGCTGATAGGTGGCGAACTTTGAGTCCTCGGTGAGGAACGAGAGGTTGAATTCGCCGGTTTTCACGATCATATCGTGGGTGTAGTTCGCCTTATTGACGCAAATCGACACGCGCAGCGGCTCGCTTGCCGCCTGAATGGCGGTGTTGATGATGCAGCCGTTGTCCTTGTCGCCGTCGCGGGCGGTGAGCACGAACAATCCGTAGCTGAAGCTGCGCGTCACCTTGGGATCGAAGCCCGCCTTTGGCGGCGCGGCGTCCTCCACGTCCTCGGCGCTGCCCATGGCGCTGAACTGCTCCTTCGGGCAGCCGCACAGCGGGCAGACGAAATCGTCCGGCACGTCCTCCCAGCGGGTGCCCGCCTCGATGCCCTGATCGGGGATGCCCGCCGCCACGTCGTAGATGTAGCCGCAGATGTCGCAGACGTATTTCTTCGCCATATCAGCCCTCCTTGTTCACCGACGCGGCGATGGCGTCGGCCAGCGCGTCCATGTCGGCGAGATTCTGCTCCCGGAGCGACGATGCCAACGTCACGCTCTCGTCGAGGACGGTCATGTTCTTGAGCTTTTCCAGCTCCTCGCGCATCAGCGTGCCGGAGCGGATCGCCCAGCTGCCGTTCTCGATGATGGCGCAGGTGCGGTTCTGGAGATTGAGCGCCTTCATGTCCGCGAGGAAGTTGTGCATCGGCGGGAAAATGCCGAGGTTGTAGGTGACGGAGGCCAGCACCAGATGGCTGTACTTGAAGAGATCGGAGATGAGATAGCTCACGTGCGTGCTGGACACGTCATACATCCGCGTGTTGAGCACGCCGCGCTCGGCGAGCTTCGCCGCAAGCACCTCCGCCGCGCGCTCGGTGCCGCCGTACATGGAGGCGTAGACGATCATGACGCCCCTTTCCTCCGGCTCGTAGGTGCTCCAATGCTGGTACTTGTCGAGGATGTAGCCGAAGTCCTTGCGCCACACGGGACCGTGAAGCGGGCAGATGTACTTGATGTCGTTCACGATGCCCGCCGCCTTTTTGAGCAGCGCCTGCACCGGCACGCCGTATTTGCCGACGATGTTGGTGTAGTAGCGCCGCGCGTCGTCGATCCACTCGCCGTCGAAGTCGAACTCGTCGGCAAACAGCTTGCCGTCCAGCGAGCGGAAGGAGCCGAAGGCGTCCGCCGAGAACAGCACGCCGCTCGTCGTGTCGAATGTGACCATGGCTTCGGGCCAGTGCACCATGGGCGCTTCGATGAACGCCACCGTGTGTTTGCCGAAGCTGCGGGTGTCTCCCTCCTTCACTTCCTCGATCTGCCCCGGCTCGATGGCGAAGCCGAACTGACGCAGCAGGATGACCGCCTTGGGCGTGGTGATGATCTTCACCTTCGGCCAGCGGAGCAGGATCTCCTCGATGGACGCGGCGTGGTCGGGCTCGACGTGGTTGATGACCATGTAGTCGAGCGGGCGCCCGTTCAGCACGGCAGTCACGTTGTCGATGAACTGCCGCCCCACCGCCCAGTCGGCGGTGTCGAACAGCACGGACTTCTCGTCCAGCAGGACGTAGGCGTTGTAGCTCACGCCGTGGTACAGGGGATGGATATTCTCAAAGAGGGCAAGGCGGCGGTCGTTTCCGCCCACCCAGTACAGATCTTCTGTGACGTTACGATAGCAATACATCTCGTTCCCTCCTTAGACGACAATCTCAATGAATTTGTCTTTGCCTTCGCCGCAGTGCGGGCACATGTAGCCCTCGGGCAGCTCCTTGAACGCGGTGCCGGGCTTCACGTCGGCCTCGGGATCGCCCTTCATGGGGTCGTACTCGTTGCCGCAGCCGAGGCAGACCGCGAGCTTGCGCGGCGCGGGCTTTGCCTTCGGCACCACGCGCTTCATCTTCACCATCTCGGGCGCGGGCTGCTTCTCGCCGGTATCCAGCGCCTTGGTGAGCAGCGGCGCGATCTCCAGAATGTCGCCCACGATGCCGTAGTCGCAGTTCTTGAAGATCTTCGCGTTGGGGTCCTTGTTGATGGCGACGATGTAGCTGGCGTCCTTGATGCCCTTCAAATGCTGCAGCGCGCCGGAGATGCCGCAGGCGATGTAGAGGTTGCCGCGGAACTTTTGCCCCGACATACCGACGTAGCGGTCGATGGGGACGTATTGCAGCGTTTCCGCCACGGGACGGGACGAACCGATTGCCGCGCCCGCCGCCTTGGCGAGGGCTTCGATGAGCTTGACGTTCTTCTTATCGCCGATGCCCTTGCCCATGCTGACCACGCGCTCGGCCTGAACGATGGGCGTCTGCATGTCGATGCCCACGGTGAAGTCGAAGCCCTCTTTCTTGAGCGCGTCCACCAGCGCCGTGACCTTCTCCTCCGCGCTGCCATCCTTGAAGATGACCTTCTTGCGCGCGCCGGTCTCGCCGCCCACCTTGGCCGCTGCGGGAGCCGCGGAGGTGTCCTTCGCCGCCTTGCCGAGGATGTAGGAGCCGATGACCACGCGCTGGATCTCGTTGGTGCCCTCATAGATGGTGGTGATCTTCGCGTCGCGGTAGAAGCGTTCGACCTCCATGCCCTTCAAGTATCCGGAGCCGCCGAAGATTTGCAGCGCGTCGTTGGTGACCTCCAGCGCGATGTCCGAGGCGTACATCTTCGCCATGGCGGACTCCATACCGTAGGGCTCATGCGCCTGCTTCAGCTCCGCCGCGCTGTAGACGAGGAAGCGGGCGTTGCGGATCTTCGTCGCCATATCCGCGATCTTGAACGAGATGCCCTGATGCACGGCGATGGGCTTGCCGAACTGGATGCGGTCCTTCGCCTGCTCCACCGCGGCCTCATACGCGCCCTGCGCGATGCCGAGCGCCTGTGCCGCGATGCCGATGCGCCCGCCGTCCAGCGTCGCCATGGCGATCTTGAAGCCCTGGCCCTCCTTGCCCAGCAGGTTCTCCTTGGGGATCTTTACGTTGTTGAAGTTGAGCTGGCAGGTCGCGGACGAGCGAATGCCCATCTTGTCGTAGTGCTCCTCGAACGTGAAGCCCTCCCAGCCCTTTTCGACGATGAACGCCGAAATGCCGCGGGTGCCGATGCCCGGCGTCGTCACGGCAAAGACCACATAGGTGTCCGCCTCGCCGCCGTTGGTGATGAAAATTTTCTCACCGTTTAGGATGTAGTATTCGCCCTGCAATTCGGCGGTGGTTTCTGTGCCGCCCGCGTCGGAGCCGGCGTTGGGCTCGGTCAGGCCGAAAGCGCCCAGCTTCTTGCCGGTGCAGAGGTCAACAAGGTACTTCTGCTTCTGCTCCTCCGTGCCGAACTGTGCGATGGGAAAGGTGCCCAGAGACGTGTGAGCGGAGAGGATGACGCCGGTGCCGCCGTCGACGCGGGCCAGCTCCTCCACCGCGATGGCGTAGCTCAAGACGTCCAGCCCCGCGCCGCCATACTTCTTGTCATAGGGAATGCCCATGAGGCCCATCTCACCCAGCTTGGTGACGGCCTCCCGGGGAAAACGGTTCTCCTTGTCCAGCATGAACGCGATCGGCTTGACCTCGGCCTCCGCGAACGCCCGTACCTTGGCGCGCAGTTCTTCGTGCGCCTGCGTGGTCTGAAAGTTCATACGGTTTTCCTCCTTTTCGGGTTTGGATAGCAAAAGCGGGCGCCGCAGCGCCCGCTGCTCTCTATTATAAAGGATGTCCGCGATGGCAGCAATCAAATTCGCCTTCGCACTATGGACAGATTTTCGGGGCGAAAAACCGTCCGAACGCACAAGAGCGGAAGCGCCGGAGCAGTGCGTGCCCCTGTGTCTTGCCATAGGTGACCCCCCTGCTTCGCCGTTGCCCTTGACATGTGACCGCTCGTTCGCTATAATATTCAGCGAACGAGCGGTCACGTTTGCGGTTGATCGCCTCATATAAAGTGCTCTCCCCGATCCGCCAATGTGCGATGGGGAGAGGCAGGAATGGAAAGAAGGATCTCTATGCAGTATCACAAGATCGTTACCCTGAAGGATGGAAGAACATGCACCCTCCGAAACGGAACGGAGCAGGACGGGCAGGCGCTTCTCGATATCTTCAACCTCACCCACGCGCAGACGGATTTTCTGCTCACCTATCCGGAAGAATCCACTTATACCGTGGAGGAGGAAGCGGAGTTTTTGAAGCAGAAAACAGAGAGCACCGACGAGATCGAGATTCTTGCTGAATTGGACGGAGCAGTTGTCGGCACGGCGGGGATCGAATGCGTTGCACGGAAGGAAAAGACCCGGCACCGCGCGGAGTTTGGCATCAGCGTGGACAAGTCGTACTGGGGTCTCGGCATCGGGCGGGCTTTGACGGAGGCTTGCATGGAATGTGCAAAAAGCGCCGGCTATGTCCAAGTGGAACTGAAGGCGGTCGCAGAGAATAAAAACGCCCTCGCCCTTTACAAGAGCGCGGGCTTTGTGGAGTACGGCAGAAACCCGAAGGGCTTCCGCTCCCGGATGAGCGACTGGCAGGAACTGGTGCTTATGCGGCTGGAACTGGACAAATAGAAATTGACAGAGGGCGAAATGATGGAGTAGAATATTTGATGTAACTATTGACATTACAACAAATATGTGCTATCTTCTTATTGTCAGCAATCGAATGACAACATTGACACGATGAGGGCTCCGGTGCGTCACGGGAGTCCTTCGCAAAGGAATCTGAACATGTTTGACTTTACAAATGTATGGACGAAAAGGCCTTCCGGCACCTATGCCGAGCAGGTCGAAAAACTGAAACAAGCGCTCTCGGATTGCGACGCGGTGCTGATCGGCGCGGGCTCCGGCCTGTCTACCTCGGCGGGCTTCACCTATTCCGGAGAGCGGTTTGAGCGGTACTTCCATGACTTCATCGCGAAGTACCACATCCCGGATATGTATTCCGGCGGATTTTATCCCTTCCCCTCGCAGGAGGTGTTCTGGGCGTGGTGGAGCCGCCACATCTGGGTCAACCGCTACATGGACGCGCCGAAGCCGGTCTATCAAACGCTGCTGTCGCTGGTGCGGGACAAGGATTACTTCGTGCTGACGACCAACGTGGACCACCAGTTCCAGAAGGCGGGCTTTGACAAGCAGAGGCTTTTCTACACACAGGGCGACTACGGCCTGTTTCAGAGTGTGGAGCCGCGACTCAAAAAGACCTACGACAACGAGGAAGCCGTCCGTAAGATGGTACTCGCGCAGGGCTTTGCCATCGGCGCGAACGGTGAGCTGACTGTACCGGAGGGCGCGACGCTCAAAATGGAGGTGCCGACGGAGCTGGTGCCGATCTGCCCCGACGACGGCAAACGCATGGTGCCGAATCTTCGCTCGGACGATTCCTTTGTGGAGGATGCGGGCTGGCACGCGGCGTCCAAGCGATATGCCGACTATCTGGAATCCCACGACGGACAGCGCATTTTGCTGCTGGAGCTGGGCGTCGGCGGGAACACACCGGTCATCATCAAGTACCCCTTCTGGCGCATGACGGAGAAGAACCAAAACGCAACCTATGCCTGCATCAATTTTGGCGAGGCGTCAGCGCCGGACAAGATCACCGACCGCTCGATCTGCATTGACGCGGACATCGGAAGAACGCTGGATGCTTTGCAGCGCTAGGAAGACAGAAAACTACACATTTTTAAAGGAAGAACCGCTTTTGCCGCCGGCAAGAGCGGTTTTTTCTGAAAAGCTTGACAAATGTTTGGTTTCTGCTATGCTGATAGCAGAACAATAGCAAATGACAAAGAAAAAATGCGCTTTTGCTATGAAGCAGCCAACCCGCGAGGACGCGAGACGGGAGACATGCCATGGCGCAAAAGTGAGAGATCACCACAACGTATGGGAGGATATAATCATGCCGAGAAAGGGAAAGAGCGGCCTGCTGCCGCAGCGCGGCAACAAAACCGTTGCGAACAACTATCAGCCGAGCTACAACCAACGAGGTTACCTGATCAATGAGTATCCGGGGCAGAATACCACGCTGCCGCAGTACATTCTGGCGACCGGCGACACGGCGCTGCTGGAGGAGTATTACGCGAATAACAGTGCGACGCTCTCCGACGCCGACCGTGCGCATCTGGAGCACCGCATCAACTCCTGCCGCAAGATCGACATGATCAGCGAGAGCAAGCACCAGAGCATTGAAAACAACGTGCCGGAGCAGGAACCGCCGGAGGCGGTGCTGCGACAGGACGGCGCGCGGGTGCTGCCGAATATCCATCTGGACCGCAATCAGAACGCGCGCAACGGCTGCTGGTCCTGCGCGCTGCATTTAATGCTGCAGGGCCGCGGCGTTGATCTGGAGCAGGAGGAGATCCGCGCCTACCGTCCGGAGCGGACGCAGGCGCAGGGCTCGCTGACGGCGGATGAACCGGGCGGCACGATGCTCCATGGCCATGTGACACAGCAGAACACAGATACGACCGTCAGCCCGATGGACAACCCGGATCTTGTGACCCGTGTCCTGCCCAACACCTCCGTCGAGGAGATCCACATTGACGGCATCCCGCTGGCAATGGTGGGGAAGTATGATCAGGCGTCGGGTGCCTTCATGGAGCTCAAATCGGACGAGAAGGCGAAGTTCGAGGACGTCTATCGGCAAAGCTCGGAGAAGCTGCTGCGCGACGCGGTGAAAAAGGGACTGTTCACCGAGCGCAGCCCCGTGGCGTTTTCCCGCGCGGGACACTTCGTTACGATCATTGGCTACAACGAGACCACGGACGAGGTCATCATCAAGGATTCTCTGGACCACGCGGTGGAAAAGAAGACAAAGATCACCGACATTGTGAGCAATTACCTGATGGGCGGTGCGAAGGATGCTTATGACGGCGTTTCGCTCTTCTGGCTCCACGACATCAAGCCCGGCGAGCCGGTGGCGGGACATGACAGCATCCGCTACAACCAATATGGCGAGCTGGAAACAAAGGACGACGACCCCGCCTACACCAAGCACGGGGACGGCGCCATGCACGGCAAGCTGCGCGGACAGGAGATCGAGACCAGCGTCATCATGGACACCTCCGCGCTGGGCTTTGAGGTCGCCTATGACGGCGCTCTGAGAGGCACGCCGTTCCGTATGGGCCTCTCGACGGCTTACGTTCCCAAGAAGCTGCACATGCTCGGCGAGCCTTCGCTGGAGTTCCTGGCGCGACCCGCGGACAAGGTGTGGACGCCCACGCGTCCCACCAAGGCGGAGAGCCTTACGCGGGACGACGGCGCGAGCGTCGCGTTTCAGGCGAAGCTGCAGGCGGGGCTTGCAAACCTGCTGACGGACGCGGGCGTGGACTTGAACGCCGCCGAGGTCAATCTGAGCGGACGCAGCAAAGAGTACAACCGGATGCTGACGGCGGCGCTGCACATCTATCAGGGCCTTGGCAGCAGCGCCACACTGCCGAAGAACAAAGATTTTGAGGCGCTCAAGCAGTCTTGCATGAGCTACATGGACGACAAGGAGAAGGTGCGCGCCACCGAATCCGGACGGCAGAGCTTTGACCGCGCGCTGAACCTGCTCGCCCTCGCCGCGGAGCCGGGCGATCCCGAGGCGGCGGAGATGGTGGCGATCATCAATGCCAAGCGCGGCGTCAAGGACAAGAACGATAAGAACTATGTTTCGCTGAAGAATTACGGCGTGGAGCGGCTGTTCGGCGCGCCCACGGCACGCGAATACGGGAAGATGCTCAGCGAGGAGGCTGCCGCGCTGCGCGGCCGCGCGGCAAAGGTCGCTGACCCCGCGGAGAAACAACGCCTGGGAAAGGAGGCGGCGTACCCCGCCCTCAAGCTTCTGGCGCTTCGTGCCACCAAAACGCCGAACGATCTGGTGGATCTGGACGCATTGGAACAGACGACCAAGCAGATCAGCCAGAATGAGGAGCTCATTCGGGTCATGACCTCACCGCTCGCAAAGGGCAATGCCGAGATACAGCAGAAGATCATCAGCAGTTATCTTGCAACGGGCAAGGTTCCCCGTGTCATGACGCAGGAGCAGGCGGAGCGGGAGCAGCGCCTTGAGACACTGGCAAGAACACCCGTTCAGGGCGACTTTACCTGGCGAATCAACCGCGTGCTGGACTATTACAGCCCGCGCCCCAAAGGGAACGAAGAGGAGAAAAAGCGCGGCGTCTATACAGACGAGCAGCTTGCCTCCCTGGCGCCGGTGGATATACAGGGTATCCGCATCGGCGAAAAGCCCCTGACGGACGAGCAGTTTGCCGCGCTCTCCTTTGCCGCCACGCAGGATGTGAACATCGCCGGCGCGTATGAGATCATAAAGGACGCGCAGAAGCTGCCGGAGGACCAGCGCAGCCGTCAGCGTTTCCTTTGTGACCGCGTCCATTACGGCATGGACTTCTGCCAGACGGAAGGCGGACGAAAGAACGCGGGTCTTTCGCTTCCGACCATTGTCAAGGACGCGCGCGAAAAGACGAAAGCCGCACTGACGCAGTATCAGAGCGGCAACAAGGCGCCGCTTGCCAAGCTGATCGCGGACGGTATGCATTCGGTGCTGAACACGACAATTCTGCACAACGGAACAGTTGCAGAGACGGAAATCAGCGGTGAAAATCTGGGCGAAGCGGTCATGGTCTCGAAGCTCCTGCCGATCCTGAGCCAAGACGCCGAACTCAAGCGCGCGGCGCTCGACGCGGGCCTGACCGAACAGGATATCGACCATGCGAGGGGCATCACCCAATTGCACCAGACCCTTGCGGCGAGCAATGCCGCCATGCAGAAGCTGCGCGACGCGGCGTCGGGTAAGACAAAGCTCGGCGCTACCGAGCGCAAGGACTGCGTGGACGCGGTGCTGCGCGGCAAGGTCCTCACCAAGCTGGCGCGGGAGCATACGGCAAAGCAGGAAAACGATCCCGCCTATCAGGAAAGGCAGAATGCGCTGGAGAGCAAGTTGAATGAGGAACTGATGAAACCCGGAGAGCAGCAGGACCCCAATGCCGCAACCAAATTCCAACAGGATGTGGACATGTTGCAAAAGGAGATGTTCGGCTTGCCGGAGTATCTCACTGAGCTGGGCAAGCTGGGGCCGCTGCACGCGCAGCAGCTGGCGGAAAAGGAAGTCAGCAGGAGTGCCTTGCTCAAGCTCAATAACGGCGACCTTGTGAAAGCGCTGGATATGAAAGACAAGGATTTCTTCCAGAAACCGGAATTCCGGGTGCAGAAGCAGAAGGAAGCGTCGAAAGGCGGTTTGACGCTCTGACGAAAAAAATGAGGAGCTGCGGCGAAAGGAATCGCTGCAGCTCCCCTGTCTTTTATTCCGATATCGGCGGCAGCGCGGCCAGTTCACGCACTGCGTCGATCACCGCGTCGATTTCCTCCTCCGTGTTGAACCAGGAAAAGCTGAACCGCACCGCGCCGCGCTCTTTGGTTCCCAGCGCCTCGTGCAGCCGCGGCGCGCAGTGCGCGCCGGAGCGCGTGGCAATGCCGTACTCCTCGCTCAACGTATCAGATGCCTCGCCGGAATCGCAATCCCGAATGTTGAGCGTGACGATTGCCGCGTGGTCGCCGGAGAAATCGCCGTAGACCGTAATGCCATCGATCACGCGCACCCCTTCATAAAACCGCCGTGTCAGCGCGGTTTCCTTTTTGTGGATCGCGTCCAGTCCTACATCGTTGATGTAGTCCAGCGCCGCCGAAAGCCCCGCAATGCCGTGCCCGTTGAGGGTGCCCGCCTCCAGGCGCGTCGGATACTGCTCCGGCTGTGTTGTGAGATAGGTCTGGACGCCTGTGCCGCCCACCTTGAACGGCGCAATCTCGACGCCCTCGCGGATGCACAGCCCGCCGGTGCCCTGCGGGCCCATCAGCCCCTTGTGTCCGGTGAAGCACAGCACGTCGACGCCGAGCGCGTTCATGTCCACAGTCCGCGTGCCTGCCGTCTGCGCCGCGTCGACGACCAGCAGCGCGCCATGCGCGTGGGCGACCGCGCTCACGCGGGCGAGGTCCACCACGTTGCCGGTCAGGTTTGACGCGTGGGTGCAAACGATCAGCTTCGTGTTCGGGCGCACCAGACGCTCAAAATCCGCGTAGTTGATGTTGCCCTGCCGGTCGGCGGGGACGAAGTCCACGGCAACGCCACGCTCCTGCGCCAGTCGATAGAGCGGGCGCAGCACGGAGTTGTGCTCCAGATCGGTGGAGATCGCGTGATCTCCCTCGTGCAATAATCCGCACAGCGCGATGTTCAGCGACTCCGTGATGTTGGCGGTAAACACGACGTGATCGGGCCGCGCACAGCCAAAAAACTGCGCCAGCTTGACACGCGTATCATAGATGGTGTGAGCGGCGTCCATCGCGCCGGCGTGCGTGCCGCGGGAGCTGTTGCCCAGCGTTTGCAGAGCGCGCAGGACAGCCTCCCCGACCTGGGGAGGCTTTTTCAGCGTGGTTGCCGCATTGTCCAGATAGATCATGGCTAGCCCTCTTTGGTGAAAAGCAGTTTTCCGTCAGATGAACAGATTGACGTTGGATTCCTCCGCGTCGCCGAGATAGGTGCCGACGCCGCCGATCTCCACGCCGTCGATGAGCTCTTCCTTGCGAATGCCCATGACGTCCATGCTCATGGAGCAGGCGATGATCTTGACGCCGTTGCGCATTGCCTTTTTCATCAGCTCCTCAAGGGAGTCGATGTTCTTGTCCTTCATGATCTTCTTCATCATGGCGGTGCCCATGCCGCCCATGTTCATTTTGGACAGTGACAGGTGCTTTGCGCCGCGGGGCAGCATCGCGCCGAACATGGACTCCACCGGCGACTTCTTGATGTGCTGGTTCTGATCCTTGCGCAGGGCGTTGAGACCCCAGAAGGTAAAGAACATCGTCACGGGACGGCCCATCGCCAGTGCGCCGTTGGCGATGATGAAGCTCGCGAGCACCTTGTCCATGTCGCCGTCAAAGACGATGATGGTCTTGCCCTGCGGCGCGTCCTTGACCGCGACGCTCTGGGGAGCGGCCTCCGCGGGCATGCCGCCGAGTCCGCGGCGCACCACGGCGACGTAGGCACCGTTTTTCTGCTCGTTGGACACCAGCGTGTTGCCAGTGCGCTTGCACCACGACGCGATATCCTTGGCAAAGCCGGGATCGGAGGCGCTGACCTCCAGCAGATCGCCGTCGGACAGCTCGTTCATGTTCTTGTAGACCTCCATGATGGGGCCGGGACACTGCATGCCGCAGCAATCCACCGTCACCTTGCGCATCTCCGCCGCGCTCCTTTCCTGTTTCGCCGCAGCCAATGTGGGCGCGGCGGTCTCTTCGGGGAGTTCCCACTCGCTTTCGTGGGTGGACTGATAAAACCGCGTGCCGCCAGGGTAGACCTTGACGTTGGAAAATCCATTTTGCATCAGGATACGCGCCGCGTTGTAGGAGCGCACGCCCACGGTGCAGAACACGATATACTTCTTGCTCTTATCGAGCTCACCCATGCGCTTGCGCAGGTCGCCCAGCGGAATAGCAAGCGCGTTCGGCAGCTCGTAGGCCATGCGCTCTGCGTCCTCGCGCACGTCCAGCAGCACCGCGTCGGGATCGTTGTCCGGCTCGTTCCAGTCGGCCAGCTTTACAAGCCCACGCAGGATGTTCTCCGCGACAAAGCCTGCCATGTTGACCGGATCCTTCGCGGACGAGTAAGGCGGGGCGTAGGCAAGCTCCAGCTCCTTGAGCGCGATCGGGCCGGCACCCATGCGCTGCGCGACGGAGATGGTGTCGATGCGCTTGTCCGCGCCCTCGCGGCCCACGATCTGCGCACCGAAGATTTTCTTCCCGTCGCAGGAGAACAGCAACTTGATGACCATGGGCGTCGCGCCGGGGTAGTAGCCCGCGTGGTGGTTCTGCGTGATGATGAGACGCTCATAGTCCTTGCCGTATTGGAGGCCGCGCTGGATGAGCGACTTTTCCGCCGCGCCGGTGAAGGCCGCGGTGAGATCGAAGACCTTGACCACCGACGTGCCCTGCGTGCCGCGGTAGACCTCGTCTCCGCCGGCGATGTTGTCCGCGGCGATGCGCCCCTGCTTGTTGGCGGGACCGGCGAGGCCGAGCATCGTGCGGTCGCCGAAGACGAAGTCCTCCACCTCGATCACGTCGCCCACCGCGTAGATGTGCGGATCGGAGGTGCGCAGATGCTCATCGGTCAGCACGCCGCCGCGCTTGTTGAGCTCCAGACCGCAGTCCTTGGCGATCTGGCTGTTGGGACGGATGCCGATGGACAGCACCACCAGCTCCGCCGTGATCGTCGCGCCGCTCTTGAGCTTGACTGTCACCTGCTCGCCCGCGTCGACGAACGAATCCACGCCGTCCGCGAGGTGCAGATCGACGCCCTGCGTCCTGATCTCCTCGTGCAGCAGCTGCGCCATTTCAAAGTCGATGGGCGCCATGACCTGATCCAGCGCCTCAACAAGGGATACCTTCAGCCCTGCGTGCTTCAGATTCTCCGCAATCTCCAGGCCGATGAAGCCGCCGCCGATGACCACCGCGGACTTGACCTTCTGCGCCATCTCGCGCAGATGATCCACGTCGGGGATCGTCCAGAGCGTGCGGATCTTCGGGTTATCAATGCCGGGGATGGGAGGGCGTATGGGGGAGGAGCCGGTGGCGATCACCAGGTCGTCGTAGGCTTCCGCATAGGTCGCGCCTGTTTGCAGGTTCTTGACCAGCACTTCCTTCTTGTCGCGGTTGATGGAGACGGCCTCGTTCTCTGTGCGCACGTCGATGCCGAACTTCGCGCGCATCGCCTCCGGCGTCTGCACCAGCAGCGCCTGACGGGTCTTGATGACGTCGCCCACGTGGTAGGGAAGCCCGCAGTTGGCGTAGGAGATATACGCGCCCCGCTCCAGCAGGATGATCTCCGCCGACTCGTCGAGCCGCCGCAGACGCGCCGCGCAGGTCGCGCCGCCCGCCACGCCGCCGATGATGACAACTTTTCTCATGTCACGCCCTCCTTAAAAAATGGCTGGGATTAGTATACCAAATCTTTCGTCGTTTGTCTTAAAGAATTGCCCGATGCTAACAAGGTTTTTCAATTTTGGCGCGCCGGCAGCGGCGCGGTTGCGTTGCCGTAGAAAAAGAGTTGGATTTTTGCTGAAAACCTGTTATACTCATAAAAAAGATACCGATGCGGGGGGATCCTATGGGCGCACAATTGCGGAAATATCAAAATATGTTGGTCATCATCGGCACCGGCGTGATCTACTTCGGCGTCTGGGGCTATGTGAAGCTCGCGATGTACTTCGTGAGCAACCGTTCCAACCTGTTGGAGACGTTTTCGGCGACAATGGACGTCGAGACGCTGACGCCGGAGATATTGCAGGTGTTTTACAGCATCACCTTTGTGATGATCCTTCTCATGGGCGGGATCATTTTCGCCGTACGGCTGTACGTCGGTCTTTCCGCACGCGCCGAGGGCATGGGGCGCAGGCACGGCGTGTTTTATCTTGTGGTCGCCGTGCTGATCGTGCTGATCGAGGGCGGCATACTGGTTGCGTCCGTAGTGCTCTATTTCAGCGGGAACGGCGGCGAAACGTCGTTCCTTGATATGCTGGCGACGGCGGTTGTGGAGCTGACCTCGGTGGTGCTGACGGCGGAGATGGTGGTTTCCGCCGTGAAGGTCAAGCGCCTGGAAAAACAGATGAAGGGATAGGGCCGTCATGCAGAAGGATTTTCACTACTATGCGACTTACTGCGCCGCATACCTCGCCGGCTACTCCCATGAGGAGAGCCTGGACATTTGCTACAGCGCGCAGTTTGTGGATTGGTGCTCCCGCACGCTGCTCTCGAAGCTCAAGGCGCCCCGCGCTGCGGCGACGACGCAGCTGCAATTGGAGCTGATGGACACGAACCCCGATATCATCGGCTTGCAGGAGATCACGCGCATCTGGTCGTCGTTCCACTTTCTGCCCTATGATCTCAAGGCCAACGTCAAGCACGGCAGCAAGATCTATCGGGACAAGTACAGCCTCATCTGCAATCCCAACGGCGAGCTGGTGCGCAACACCGTGAGCCTCGCCAAGGACGCGGATATGCAGTCCGTCGGCGTTGCCATGCATGTGCTGGCGGACACCTGGGCGCACCGCTATTTCGCGGGTACGCCGTCGCTGGTCATCAACAACACCAACTACTATTTCTACGAGCTGATGCCGGACGGCGAGGAGCGGCAGCTCAACTTCCGTCACAGCGCCTCCGCGCCGGACGATCTGGAGCGCTCGATCTACACCAACAGCCTCTATCAGGGCAATGAACACTCGATCATGAACCTCGGCCACGGCCGGGCGGGGCATTTGCCGGACTACAGCTTTATCCGCTACAAGTACCTGCCCGCGTGGGGGAACTTCGAGGAGATCGTCAAGGACAACCCCTCGGACTTTTACCACGCGTTCTGCCAGATGGTCTACGCCATGAAGTACCTGCGCGGCGAGTACAAGCGCTTTGAGCTGGAACAGTACGATGCCGAGTCGGTGGCGCCGTGGGACGCGGAGATCCACGCGATCCTGGAAAAGCGCCAGCTGGACGCCTGCGCCGACTGGCGCGCGCTGGGCGAGAAGATCTCCGGACACGTGATCGAGGACTTTGATCTGGAAAAGTATCAGGACGAGTACCTCAACGCGCCGAAGGAGGAGAAGGACGAGACCTTCCTCGGCAAATTCATCCTCGCGGCATTGAGCCAGAAGAGCATGGTCACCAACAAAATTTTCAAGTCCGGCAATCTGCTGGCGGGCTTCTCCGTCGATTTCAACGTCAAGGGCTTCCGCGGCATGCGGGATTACATCATGCTGGTGGAGAAAGCGGCTAGGAGGCAGAGACGATGAGCAAGCTGCAACGCATTGAAAATATCCTCTTCGGCGTTTTCCTGATCCTGATCGGCATCGTGATGATCCATCTGCCCAACGAAGGCTTCTACATCGCCGCGCTGATCCTGTGCCTGTCGCTGCTGTCAAGCGGCGTCAAGAATGTTGTGTATTACTTCACGATGGCGCGGCACATGGTCGGCGGAAGGTCGGTGCTGGTCAAGGGCATCATCCTGCTGGATCTCAGCTTCTTTACCATGGCGATGTCGGATATCCCGCGGATCTATCTGGTGCTGTATCTTCTGGGCTACCACGCGTTCGTCGGCGTCATCGACGTGCTGCGCGCGCTGGAGGCAAAGCGATTTGAAGCGCCTACGTGGAAGATCAGCATGGGCTATGGTCTCATCAACATCGGCATTGCGGTCGCCTGCGTTTTCTTCATTCACTCGGTGGAGGGGATCGTCTACGTCTACAGCGCGGGACTCATCTACTCCGCGCTCAACCGCATCGCCTCGTCATTCCGGAGGACCGCCGTCGTCTATATCCAATGAAAAAACGCCGTCCTCGGACGGCGTTTTTCTTATTCGTCGATGAACATGACGGCAAGCGTCTTCGGCCCGCAGTGGGCGCAGATCGTGCAGCCTGCCCGGGCGCGGTGAAGCTCCTTCGCGCCGGTGATGTCGCGGATCAGGGCTTCCAGTTCGTCCAGCTCCTCGTCCGCGACCTCGCCGGAGTGGAGCAGGAACACATGGCCTGGGCGGATCTTTTTTTCGCTCAACCGCTCGGTGACGTACTGCCGGTAGACCTGTTCGATGTGCCCGCGATACTTCTTGTAAACCGTCAGCTTGCCGTCCTTCATCTCCAGCGCCGGACGGATGTGCAGCAGGTTCGCGCCGATGGCGGCGACGCCGGAGCAGCGCCCGCCCTTGCGCATGTAGTCCAGCGTGTCGAGCACAAAGCTGGTCTCCACCTTTTCGGTCAGCGCCGTCAGGTGCTCCGCGATATCAGCGGCGGACATACCGCGCGCGGCGCACTCCGCGCCCTCGATGGCGAGCAGCGCGACGCCGGTGGAGAGCATGCGGCTGTCCACGGTGTAAACCCCGGCAAGCTCCTGCGCCGCGAGGCGGGAGGAGTTGTAGGAGGCGGACAGCTCCGAGGAGATCGTGAGGTGCACGATCTCGCAGCCGTTTGAGAGAATGGCAGAGAAGAAATCCGTATAGCTTTGCAGACTCGGCGCGGCGGTGGATGGCAGCGCGCCGTCCTCGTGAAAGCGGCGGTACATATCGTCGGGGGTGAAGCGCCCGTCGTCGGGAAAGCTGTCTTCGCCGAGGGTGATGGTCAGCGGGATAATATGGATCGAGAACCGCTCGCATAGCTCCCGCGGAAGATCGCAGGTGCTGTCCGCCGTGATGACAACAGGCATACAGAAGATTCCTTTCCCGCCGCCGGAGAGGCTCCGGACATGGGCGATTACTGATAACTCCAACCATCATATCAGATGATTCGGCAAAATGCAAAACAAATTCACGACACGCAATAAAATTGTGAAAAATGTTATATCGGGCTTTTCTTTTGCTGACCGCTATGGTATTCTGACGATAAATACAGGGAAAGGAGCGGAACACGTATGCCGTATATTGCCATCAAGGGATTCCCGAAGGATGAGGAGACCGTCAAAAAGGTCGCCGAGCGCATCAATGAAACGCTGCTGGAGCTGTGGGGCTGCCAACAGAAGGATATCTCCATCTCCTACGAAGCCGTCGCGCCGGAGCGGTGGGACGAGCAGATCGTGCGCGGCGAGGTGGAGGCGAAACGCGACAAAATGCTGATCCTCAACGGCGAGCGCCGCGGCGCACCGGAGGGGCTGACGATCTTCCACATGACCGGCTGCCCGTATTGCCGCAAGGCGCGTCAAGCGCTGGGGGAGCTGCTGGAGGAGAACCCGGCCTATCAAAGCGTCTCCATTGAATGGATCGAGGAGAACGAACAGCCGGAGATAGCGAATCGCTACGACTACTACTCCGTTCCCTCCATCTTCCGCGGAACGGAGAAGCTGTACGAAGCCAGACCCACCGATCCCTACGAGTTCATCAAGGAAAACGTAAAAAAGGCGCTGGACGCGGCGCTCTGAAATAAAAACGGCAGCGATCACTCGCTGCCGTTTTTATCTTGTGAGGGATCGCCCGCCTCGGAGAGAAGCTCAAACAGAGGCAGCAGCGACCGCACGGGAACGGACAGGTCGTCCACGCCGAGGCTGAGCAGCGGCGGGATCGCCTGCGGGAAGCTCTCGAGATCGCCGGACATGATGACGATGCACCCGTGCCGGTGTCCCGCGTCGATGATCTGGCGGAGCATCCACGCCAGCGCCCGGTAGTTCGGCAGCGCGCCGGTGAGGTGTCCGCTGATGGTGGAGCGCATCAGCGACTCGCCGTTGACGATGATGAGGTCCATGTTCTCCGCCAGCTCGTCGATGATGAACGCGGCAAAGGGCTGCGCGATCTCGATGCCCAGACCGACCGCGCGATAGCGGGCGCCTTCCGCGCGCAGCTCCCGCTTGCTCTGCTCGAGGATCTGCCGGCAGCGGCGGATGTCGCCCTTGGTCTTGACGCCGGAGAGAATGATGGCGCAGTTGCCGGCCACACTGTCGACGGCGGCGCGCAGCACCGCGCGGAACTGCGCCTTGAGCTGCTGGTAGCGCTCCTGCCGCGTCGCGGAAAAGAGGCTGCCGAGGCCGATGCCGCCCACGTCCAGCGACTGGATGGACACGGGGCGGCCGCGCATGGCGTCGATGGTGCGGCGATACTCCAGCAGCTGCTCGTCCTCGGACGGCGGCGTGGCGCGTCCGCCGTGCAGCACGTTCGGCTGGTATGGCGCGATGCCGCTCGCGCCCAGCTTGTACGCGTCGATGGCCTCCCATGCGCTGTCGATCATCGCGCACAGCCGCAGCGGCCGCTGCGGCGTGGCGGGGTGGGGGATCGTCAGTTCCGAGACCGAAGCCGGATCATAGCCGGGGGACTGGTGCGGGTGCGCCGCGGCGAGCGTCGCCTCGTCGGGGTCGATGATCAGCGCGGCGTTGTCACCGTCGAGGATCGCAAGCCGACCCTCCCAGCGGGGATCGACCATGATGCCCGTAATGGCGGGAACGCCGATGGCCTGCGCGAGGATGGAGGTGTGGCTGTCCGGCGCGCCGTTTTGGCTGACCAGTCCCAACAGCATACCGGTGTCCAGCAAAATCGTCTCGCTGGGCGTCAGATCCTCGGCGACGAGGATCGCCGGTCTCTGCCGCAGTCTGCCGATGTCGGCACGTTGGGAGAGAATGCCGGTCAGCCGGTGGGAGAGGTCACGCGCGTCGAGCGCGCGGGAGCGCAGATAGCTGTTGTCAAGGCTGGCAAAGAAGTCGATGATGGATTTGCCGGCCTGATCGATGGCATACTCCGCGGTGGCGGAGTTGTTGATGTGGTCGTAGACCGCCTGCAGATAGTCGGGGTCTTCGAGCATCATGGACTGGAACATGAAAATAGCGGCCTCGTCGTTGCCCAGATGCGCGCCGATGCGCGCCTGCATACGCTTTAAGTCCATGAAGGCGCGGTCCTTCGCCGCCTCGAACCGGAGCGTTTCCTCACGGGGCGACAGACTGGACGGGTGCTTATTGGGCTTGTTGGCGCGATGCAGATAGCGGATCGGCCCGATGCTCAATCCACCCTGCACAAAAACAACTTGTAATCGGATCATCACCGCGCTCCTTCTGGGACAATTTGTGTCCAAAAAAAGTTTGTGGGAGAGAAATATTTTTCAGGTTGACAAGCGCCGAAAACTATGACAAAATCCGCGTATAACTTAAAAAAGAAAAGTGCTGACCGGCTTGCCGGGACAGCCGAGCCACCCGCGAAATCATGAAGAGAGGCGAATGGGGCAGAGAAAATGTCACACAAAATGGAAGCAATCCTTGAGGCGTTTGTCCAGCTGCTGGACGAGAAACCCGCGAAGCGGATCACCGTCAACGATATTGCCGCGCGCTGCGGCATTGGGCGCAACACATTCTATTATTATTTCCCAAGCATCCCAGCGCTGTTTGAAGCCTTGGAGGAGCAGTGGGTGGAAATGATTCGGGACTGTGCCGCGCCGCAATCCATCATGGACTGCGTGGCGCCTCTGGTCGACTATGCCGCCGAGCATAAGTCCGGCTTCCTCTATGTGTACCGCACGGTGGACCGCGTCCGCTTTCAGGAGGATCTGGATCGGCTGTGGATGAATATTGTCAGCCGCTATATCGAACAGACAGCGGAGAAGCCCTCGGACGGGGAAGATTCCATGCTGCTGATCCGAACGCTCAAGTGCGCCTTTGTCGGCATGACGCTCGACTGGCTGGATCATGACATGGCATATGATCTCATTGAGACCGTACACCGCACCTGCGGCCTTTTGCACGCAAAGATCGGACATGAATTTTGAATCGGCCCAACAGTATCTTCCGTTGATCCGGTTTGATTCAATCATACCAGATGGTACCAGGCTTCGTCAAGAAAAAGCGCTCCGCCGTGAATCGGCGGAGCGCTTCGATTTCTGCTGGACAAAACTCGAAAAGTGAGTACAATAAAGCTACTGAAGCTGTTGATGCAGTGCAGGGAGCGTGCCATGAACGAAAAGCAGGAAAAGCTACGGACCAGCGCCGGAATATATACGCGCGCCGTCATAAAATGGCTGTGCGTTGCCGTGGTGACGGGTGCGTTGTGCGGCGTGGTCGGCACGTCATTCCACGCCGGTGTGGAGCGCGCGACGGAACTGCGCATGACGCACCCGTGGCTGCATTACCTCCTTCCGCTGCTGGGCATTCCGGTGGTGTGGAGCTATAAGCTCTGCCGTGTGGAGGGAATTGGAACGGACAATATTCTCGAAGAGGTGCACTCCGGCCGCGGCGTATCGCTTGCGCTGCTGCCTGCGATCTTCGTTTCGACCATTTTGACGCACCTCGGCGGCGGCAGCGTCGGCCGCGAGGGCGCGGCGCTGCAAATGGGCGGCGCCATCGGTTACCAGAGTGCGCGGCTGTTCCGGTTGGACGAGAGCGACAAGCGCACGACCACCACCATCGGTATGGCGGCGTTTTTCTCGGCGCTGTTCGGTACACCAATGGCGGCGACGGTGTTCGCCATGGAGATCACGAATGTCGGCCGCGTCTACTATGCGCAGATGTTCCCTTGCCTGGTCGCGTCGCTCGCGGCCTATGGCGTGACGCTGCTGATGGGCGTGGCGCCCACCGCATTTGCCGTCACGGTGCCGGGACTGGAACCGCTGATGCTGCTGCGCGTCGCTGTGTTGGCGGTGCTGTGCGCGTATCTCTCCGTGCTATTCTGCGAGACGATCCACGCCGTCGGAAAGCAGGCGGCAAAACGCCTGCCGAACCCATGGTTGCGCGCCGCCGTCGGAGGCTGCGCGATCGTGCTCCTGACGCATCTGCTGGGAACAACGGACTACAACGGTGCGGGAATGGGGGTCATCGACACCGCGGTCACGCGGGGGATCGCACGCCCCGAAGCCTTTGCCTGCAAGCTGATCTTCACCGCGATTACCTTGGCGGCGGGCTTTAAGGGCGGCGAGGTCGTTCCCTCGTTTTTTGTGGGTGCGACCTTTGGCTGCCTCGTCGGCCCGCTGTTGGGGATGCCCGCGGGATTTGCCGCGGCGGTCGGATTGGTGTCCGTGTTTTGCGGCGCGGTCAACTGCCCGCTTGCGTCAACGTTTCTCGCGCTGGAGCTGTTTGGCTCGCAGGGGCTGATCTATTTTGCCATGGCCTGCACATTGAGCTTCGTGTTCTCGGGCTACAGCGGCATCTATTCAAGCCAGCGTATCCTCTATGATAAGCTCAAGGCACAATATATAAATGTGCAGACCAACAATCACTATCAAGGAAGCAAGAAGGAGTAACGCATGAACCATTTTGAAAAAATTCGCAGTATGCTGGGCGCCTATGGGCTGGATGCGATGCTGCTGACGCAGGAAGCGAACCGCTTGTACGCCTCCGGCTTCCATTCGACGGGTACGGACGGCGCGGCGCTGGTGACGAAGGACGAAACCTATTACTGGACGGATTCACGCTACATTGAGGCGGCGGAGCGCGAGGTGAAACACGCAAAGGTGGAGCTCGTGACCATCGGCCGCGGCTACGCGGTGCTCATCAACGAGGCCATTGAACGCCACGGGCTGAAGACCATTGGCTTTGAAGACGAGTATATGACCGTGTCGGACTGGAAACGCTATCAAGAAAAGCTGCACGCGGAGCTTAAGCCCGCGACCGGGCTGCTCTCGGAGCTGCGCATGGTCAAGGACCCAGAGGAGCTGGACGCCTTGATCGGCGCGCAGCGCATCGCGGAGAAGGCGCTCTCCGAAATCTACAACGATATCCGGCCCGGCGTCACCGAGAAGGAGATCGCCGCGAAGCTGACCTATCTCATGCTGCGCTATGGCGCGGAGAATATGTCCTTTGATCCCATTGTCGCCTCCGGCGCGAACGGGAGTATTCCCCATGCCGTGCCCAGTGAGAAGAAGATCGCGGCGGGCGAGTTTGTGACGATGGACTTTGGCTGCATCTATCACGGTTACTGCTCCGATATGACGCGCACGGTCGCTGTGGGTCATGTGACCGAAGAAATGGATCGGGTTTACCATATTGTGCTGAACGCGCAGCTTGCGGGCATTGCCGCGGCGAAGGCGGGCGTGCCGGGCTGCGATATCCACAATGCCGCGGCCAAGGTGATCGCGGACGCTGGCTATGGTGAATATTTCGGCCACGGCTTTGGCCACGGCGTCGGCGTGGAGATCCACGAGTCGCCGCGGGCGAGCACCACATGGAAGGACCCGCTGCCAGCGGGCGCGGTCATCTCCGCGGAGCCGGGGATCTATATTCCGGGGAAATTCGGCGTCCGCATCGAGGATGTGATCGTGATTCAAGAGGGAGGCTGCGAGAACATCCATCGCGCGCCCAAGGAACTGATGATACTATGATAATAAAGCGACTGAAACAGATTACCGTGCTCGCGCTGCTGGTGCTGGCGGTGGTGCTGATCCACAACCGCGTGCAGCAGGAGGCGGAAGAGACGGCGAAGGAAACCGCGGAGGCCGCCGCGCAGACGGAAGCAGCCGACGACGGCGCGCAGCAGTCCATGACGGTGATCCGTCTGGGTGACGACGTCCGTCTTGGCACAGTTTCCGAGAATACAGAACGCGGCGGCGTTGATCTGACCGTTCCACAGGCGGACGGCACCGAGATGGTCTATACGTTTACGGACGTCGCGATCGACAGCTGGTATGTGGACGCCGTGAATTTTGTTGTCTCGGCCAATCTGATGACGGGCATGGGGGACGAGCCGATCTTTCATCCGGAGTACGGTATTTTACGTGAGGAACTTGCTTCGATCCTGTATCGCTATACAAATGGACAGCAGGTCTCGCCAAACTATCGGTATGATGATGTGCCGGAGCGCGCATGGTACTTTGACAGTGTTTCGTGGGTGACGAACCGACATTTGATGTCCGGGCTGACTTCGACAACCTTTGGCGTCGGAGAATATATGACCTGCGAGCAGGCGTTGATCGCGCTCTACCGCCTGGCGGGAGAGCCGGAGACCGACGGCTCGCTGTTGGACTATCCCTATGCGGCAAAGGTCTCGGACTCCGCGCGCAAGGCGGTGGATTGGGCGTGGAAATCAGGGCTGATCACCGAGAAGGAATGCGTGTGGTATCCGCCGCAGGCCATCAGCCGCGCGCAGGTTGCGCTGTTGCTGACGCGGTTCAGCAAGATGGCCGAATAAAAAAATCTGATTTTTTGAAAATTACCTCTTGACAAACCCTTAAAGAGCGTGTATAGTAGCGACTGTTCCGCGGTTGAGCCGCGAGGCGAGGCCGAAAAGCGGAGCGAGTACCTTGTAAATTAAACAACGAAGAACAGACAAGCACCAGAAAGCGATGTCGAAGAGACATCGAAGAAATAGTCTGCACCTTGGGGTTGAGTCAATTACCTGAGGGAGCGGACAAAAGAAATGAAGCTATGACAAATAGCTCGATAAAAGATTGAAGCAGTCGAAAGATTGTTTTGATACGATTTTATTGAGAGTTTGATCCTGGCTCAGGACGAACGCTGGCGGCGTGCTTAACACATGCAAGTCGAACGAGAATCCGTGGAAAGAGTTTTCGGACAATGGAA
>Ga0256405_10001350_pt1 | contig 67612 bp, 55 predicted proteins | sample RumenRJG_02DNA_FD_189096 | JGI IMG/M metagenome (GOLD analysis project Ga0256405, IMG submission 189096) | Bovine rumen microbial communities from Lethbridge, Alberta, Canada - RJG_02 | ecosystem: Host-associated > Mammals > Digestive system > Stomach > Rumen | place: Canada: Alberta... | reverse complement strand
ATGCCAGAAAAAGGTCAGTTAAGATATGAGGTAGAAAAGTTCTTCCAATCTCAAGAAATCTCCCCTCATATTTACTCTGAGGTGGCAGGTCACGAGGCGATTGTATCACTTACAGCTTTAGGCTTTGGAGTATCTGTAGTACCAAGATTGGTTTACGAAATTTCTCCATTTAAGAATGATGTATTAGTGGTAAAAGAGATCCCATGGTCTAATTTTAGAGTAGCCTTATGTAATCTAAAGAGTAGATCTAAAGATAAAACCATTAGAGTATTCCACGATTTAGCAAAGAGACTTGCTCCAAGCTTCACACCAGATTTAACTAGAAGAAGATCTGATTTAAATATTTTATAGCTTGGCGCAAAAATGACTTAAAGCTAAAAAAGTAGTATGATCTAAGGTTAAAGAATTTACGCAATCTAAGTTATTTTTTTAACTTTTATGCGTAATATTGAGCAAAATTTAATCTATTTTTGAATATTTTAAATTTAATCCTAAGATTTTCTTAATTAAGAATTTCAATAAAGTCCAGGAGTATACGGCATGTTTTACGGTATTAACCCAACGCAAACTCAAGCTTGGAAGAAGTTAACTGAGCATTTTAATGCTACTAAAAATAGAACTTTAAAAGAGCTTTTTGCAAAAGATCCTAATCGCTTTGACGAGTATTCTTTAAGCATTGGTAATGGCGACATTCTTGTTGATTATTCAAAGAACATTTTTGACAAGACCACTTTAGATCTTCTTTTAGAGTTAGCTAAAGAGACTAAGCTAGAAGACAACATCAAAGCAATGTTTGATGGTGAAATCATCAACCGTACCGAAGGTCGTGCTGTATTACATACAGCTTTACGTAACTTCTCAGGCAATCCAGTTTACGTAGATGGCAAGGATGTAATGCCAGGCGTTAAAGCAGTACTTGAGAAGATGAAAGTATTCTGCAACAAAGTAATTTCAGGCGAGTGGAAAGGTTATACTGGTAAAGAGATTACTGATATCGTAAACATTGGTATTGGTGGTTCTGATCTTGGTCCTGTAATGATCACTGAAGCTTTAACTCCATATCACTCAAGACTAAAGGCTCACTTCGTATCTAACATCGATGCAACTCATATTGCTGAAGTTTGCAAGAAATGCGATCCTGAGACTACTCTATTCTTAATTGCATCAAAGACCTTTACTACTCTTGAGACCATGACAAATGCTCACACTGCTCGTGAGTGGTTCTTAAAGACTGCTAAAGAAGAGAAGTTCATCGCTAAGCACTTCGTAGCTTTATCAACTAACGAGAAAGGTTGTGTAGAGTTTGGTATCGATCCTGAGAACATGTTCGAGTTCTGGGACTGGGTAGGTGGTCGTTATTCTTCATGGTCAGCTATCGGTCTATCAGTTGCTTTAGCTTGTGGCTTTGATAACTTTGAAGAGTTCTTAAAAGGTGGTTACGAGTATGATTGCCACTTCAAAGAGACTCCATTTGATAAGAACGTTTCTGTAATCCTTGCCTTAATTGGTATTTGGTACAACAACTTCTACAAGTTCGAAACCGAAGCTATCTTACCTTATGATCAATACATGAGCAGATTCCCAGCTTACTTCCAACAAGGTAACATGGAATCAAATGGTAAATACGTTGACAGAAACGGTAACAAAGTTGATTACCAAACTGGTCCTATTATTTGGGGTGAGCCAGGCACTAACGGTCAGCACGCTTTCTATCAGCTAATTCACCAAGGTACTAAAGTTATTCCTTGTGATTTCATTGCTCCAGCACGTAGCCACAACCCAATTGGCGATCACCACGTTAAGTTATTATCTAACTTCTTTGCTCAAACCGAAGCTTTAGCTTTTGGTAAGACCAAAGAGCAGGTTGTAGCTGAGTTTGAAGCTAAGGGCAAGAAAGAGAGCGAGTACAAGGATGTAGTTCCATTCAAGATCTTTGAAGGTAACAGACCTACTAACTCTATCTTAGTAAAGGAAATTACACCTCGTACTTTAGGTATGTTAGTTGCAATGTATGAGCACAAGATCTTCGTACAAGGCTCAATTCTAAACATCTATTCATTCGATCAGTTCGGTGTTGAATTAGGTAAGCAATTAGCCTTAAAGATCATTCCTGAGTTAGAGAGCAAAGACGTAATTACCTCTCACGATAGCTCAACTAATGGCTTAATTAACGCTTATAAGAAGTTAAAGTAAGCTTTAAACTAATTTGACGAAAAGCTCTCCTCTTTTACAAAAAGGAGAGCTTTTTTCATGTTAAAATTAGTCAAATTTTAGGTTTTGGTACGCACTTAATCATATGAATGATAACGAATTAGATTACATACCGTTACACGTTAGATCTTGCTATTCCATTAACGATGGCTTACAAAACGTAGGTGATATTGTAAAAAGAGCTGCTAAACTAGGTTGCCCTGCAATTGCAGTAACCGATTTTAACAACATGGCAGGTTTCGTTAGATTCTACAATGCTTGCTATGGTGCAGGTATCAAACCTATCATGGGAGCTGATCTTCAAGTAAAAGAAAACACTAAACCTGGAGATCCTGAAGTAATCTTTACCGTTACTCTATTAGCAATGAATAGAGTAGGTAAACAAAATCTCTATGATATTCTCTCCGATGCTTGGCTACATACTGGAAGCCCTGATATTGCAGATGTTTGTGCTACTGTTGATGACTTATGGAAATACTCTGAAGGCATTATTTTACTAAATGGCTTTAGAGGTGATATCGCCAATTTCTTAATTACTGACGAAAAAGCTCAACTACAAGAGCGTTTAGAAAATTATAAAAAATATTATGGAGATCGTTTCTGCTTTGAAATCACTAGAACCAATCGTGAAGGTGAAGATGATTTTGAAGTAGCAGCTTTAGACATGTGTTTAAAGTATGGTTTTGCTCCAGTTGCCACCAATGACACTAGATTCTTATTAGGTCCAGATGAAGTTCCAAAAGATGGACTTACCGACTACTACGTTCACGATATTCGTGTTTCTATTCAGCAAGGTGTACAAAAAGGTAATCGAGACAACGCTCGCCGTTATTCTCCTTACCAATATTTGCGTTCACCTCAAGAGATGCGAGAGATTTTTGCTGATATTCCAGAAGCTTTAACTAACACAAGAGCAATAGCAGCTCGTTGTAACGTAGAAATTGAGTTAGATAAACCAAGATTACCTTTGTACGATACTGGTGATTTATCTACTGACGATTGCTTAAGATTAAAAGCACATGAAGGTCTTGAAAAGCGTTTAGAGTTCTTATTCCCTGACGAAAAAGAACGTGAGGAGAAGAGACCTATTTATGAAAAACGTCTAGATACAGAATTAGACGTTATTATTGGCATGCGTTTCCCAGGCTACTTCTTAATCGTGATGGAATTTATTCAATGGTCTAAAGCCCATGGAGTTCCAGTAGGTCCAGGACGTGGCTCTGGTGGTGGTTCCTTAGTAGCCTATGCGCTTACTATTACCGATTTTGATCCTTTACGTTTTGACTTACTATTTGAAAGATTCTTAAATCCAGAACGTGTTTCCATGCCGGACTTCGACGTGGATTTTTGCCAGAGAAAAAGAGCCTTAACTCTTCAACACGTGGTAGACCACTACGGTAGAAACGCTGTATCTCAAATTGCAGCTTTCGGTACACTTGCACCTAAAGCTGCTATTCAAGGTGTGGGTAGAGCCATCGGTGTGCCACTAGGTCAAGTGCGCCGTGTGGCAAGCCTAATTCCTGATACTCCTGGTACCACCTTTAAGAGTTGCTTTGGTATTGGTAAAAAAGGTGAAAGCATAGAATCAGTTTCCCCTGATTTTTTAAATTTTTATAACCAAGCAAAAGTAAATGACGATAAAGAGTCTATTGAGCTTATTGACGTTTCTGTAAGACTTGAAGGTGTAATTAGAAGTATTGGTAAACACGCTGCTGGTGTGGTTATCTCTCCTACTAGAATTGCTGAATTCGCACCTTTAATGCTAGATTCTGATGGTAAACCTATCACTCAGTACGACAAGAAAGATGTTGAGCACGCAGGTCTAGTTAAATTCGACTTCTTAGGACTTACCACTCTTACCATCATCGATGATGCTAAGCAGATGATTGATGAAATGCTTGCAAGAGAAGGCAAACCACCTATCAATATTGCAGCAATTCCTTATGATGATCCAGCCTCTTACAAGATGCTACAGGAAACTGAGACTACCGCTGTATTCCAGTTAGAATCTACCGGTATGAGAAAGTTAATCGGTAAGATGCAACCTGACCGTTTTGAAGACTTGGTAGCTTTAGTAGCTTTATATAGACCAGGACCTTTAAACTCAGGCATGGTGGATCACTTCGTTGATAGAAAACATGGTACAGAACCTGTAAGTTACCCACTACCAGAAGCTCAAGATTTAGATTTAAAACCTATTCTAGACTCCACCTACGGCGTTATCGTTTACCAAGAGCAGGTTATGCAGATTGCTCAGGTGCTAGCTGGCTACAGTTTAGGTGGTGCGGATATTCTACGTAGAGCGATGGGTAAAAAAATCCCTGCAGAAATGGCAGCTCAACGTGACGTATTTAATAAAGGCTGTCTAAAAAATGGTAAAGATCTAAATATCATGACGCAGATCTTTGACCAAGTAGAAATGTTCGCAGCCTACGGTTTTAATAAGTCCCACTCTGCAGCTTACGCTCTTGTAGCTTGGTGGACCTTATACCTTAAAGTACACTACCCAGCTCAATTTTTAGCAGCCATGATGACCGCTGACTGTATGAAAACTGATAAGCTGATTGCTTACATAGGTGAGTGTCACCGCTTAGGAGTTGAGGTAGATCCTCCTGATGTAAACAACGGTAAATTCTACTTTGGTGTAAATTTACAAGGTCATGTAGTCTATGGCTTCTCTGCTATTAAAGGCGTTGGTGAAAAGCTAGTAGATCATATCGTTGAAGAAAGAGAGCAACACGGTAAATACACTGATTTCTTTGACTTTGTATATCGTGTAGGTACTAACTACTTATCTAAAGGTACTTTAGAAGCTCTAGTAAAAAGTGGTGCTTTAGATAGTATTGGACCTAATAGAGCTCAAATGTTTGAGTCTATTCCTACAGCAATCAAATACGCTAACCAAAAAACTGACAATTTATCCACAGGTCAATTTGATTTATTTGCAACTTTAGATGATGTCAATGTAAAACCAAATTATGTAAATTGCAGAAATTGGTCAGATAAAGTTCGTTTATTCAAAGAAAAACAAATTCTTGGTCTGTACTTATCTGGTCACCCAATTGATCCTTATAGAACTGAGCTGATTATGTATTGTGGTGACACAAATCTTAATAACCTAATCCCAGGTACTAAAGATCAACCAAATCATTTAGTAATAAGTGGTGTAGTCATAAGCTCTGTTCCTAGAATTTCAGCTAAAGACAATAAGAAATTCTATTCTTTAGTTCTTGATGATGGTTATGCTACCTTTGAATTACCATTATTTGGACCAAATGCTGAAAAGTACTCTGAAATTGAAAATCAGCTAAATAATTTAAAGAAGAAAAAGGCTAAAGCAAATAAGAATAAAGAAGATATTCCTACACCTTTAATCTTAATTGTTGAAGGTTACTATTTCATTCAAGATGATGGCACTACTAGACTTAGAGTTAAGGATGTTAAGAGCTTAGAGTCTTTACGTATCTTAAATGCTAGAAAGATAACCCTAAACTTTACCTCAAAAGTTCTTGAGGAGAATCTTCAAGAAATTGATGAGATTATGCTAAGAAATCGCTTGAATACTAAAGATATCGATCAAGAATTAGCGATTGCTGACGATGAAAGCAAAGTAATCAAAGGTTGCAGCCTAAGTCTCATTATTGACAATACTCTCATGAAAATTCGTGATGACAAATATCGCTTCTTACCAAGCGACGATTTAGTTGAAGGTATTAGAGATTTAGCAGGCTCTCAAAGCGTAAGAATAAGTTTCTAAGACTCTAAGCTAAATTCATAACTTGCAGGCTTAATTTGATTAAAGCTTGCATTTTTTAGTTCAAAAAACTCTTCTGTATCAACAGAGTCTTTTGCAAAAGACAAATAGCCATCTTCTGAAGGGGAGTCTAGTAAAGAAGCTAAACTTAAGGTTTTAATAGTAGTGTTATTAGGTAGCAAATAATAAGCTATCTTTTTGCTTTCTAAAGCTATATTGACACTACTTACATCCACAAGACCTCTGCCCGTTACTTTTACAGCACATTCTTTGACTGTCCATAAAGCTGTAAACAAGCTTTGAATATCCTGTTGTTGATAGATAATCTCTTGAGTTTTAGTATCGAATAATTTCTTAATTAAGCTCTCAATATTTCTACTCTTCTTACTGTACTCAAGATCAATGCCTTGCTCAACTTGACCTAAGGCTAAAACAATTCTTTGTTTAGAGTGAGAGATATTAAAAAAAGGAAATCTTGCTTCAACAAAGAAAGGTTTTCCATGTTGGCTGTAAGCAATTTTTGGTAGAACTTTAATACCATAAAAATTTTGCAGAGCATAGTTTAATAATGCTCTGTTTGCTAAAAAGCTTTTAGCTCTAGCACTTGAGTAAGTGCTAGCTTTTTCATGGTAAGAATAAGGTAGCTTTGATGCTAATAAGAAGGCTTCATCAATGGTACTAGTTACAATTATCATGGTACTAGTCTTGTTTATGCTCTTTTATCATCTTGAAAATAGCAGGATCAACAAACTCTTTATTCCCACTCTTCACAGTCTCTATTGAGGGCTCTTTATGGATAGTTTCTTGTGGTGAAGGGTTCTTTTGCTCAGAAGTTTGCTTTTGTTCTTGATTATTTGGCTTTTTAAACCACTTATTAAGAAACTTTTTAACTAAAGTCCATAATAAGAACCAAATTGCAAATAGACCTACGCCTACAGTAATACCTAAATATAATTTGTCTTGAGTTAAAAGCTCTGAAGATAAACCTAAGCCACTTAAGAAATTGCTAATATTTTTGCAATATACAATAGAGCTCCATAGGAAGATGTTGGCAATAAGTAGTGAGAGAACTCCAAATCTTCTGTTACGAGGAAGGATGCAAAACAATACGGACAAAACTACAAAAGCAGCCCCTATTCCTAAAAAAAGTGTTTGAGCAAAAGTAAAATTAAGCATAATTCAAAAATATTGTTAAAATATTACGCAGTATTTTATCAAAATAAGGGTTGTAAATGTACGTTTCAACTATAGATCCTACAGCTTTTTCCATCGGACCATTATCTATCAGATGGTATGGATTGCTCTTCTCTTTTGGTTTTATCATTGGTTACTGCATCATGCAGTTATTCTTTAAGCAAAAAAAATATAAAACCGAAGATCTAGATAAGCTTTTGGTTTACATTTTTGTAGGTACTGTAATTGGTGCAAGACTTGCCCATTGCTTAATCTATGAACCAGATTTCTACCTCTCAAATCCTATTGAAATTCTAAAAATTTGGAAAGGTGGTTTAGCATCCCACGGTGGTTGCTTAGGCGTAATTATCGCCGTACTAATATTCCTTAAAAAGAACAAGTACAATTTCTTAGAGCTTGCAGATATGCTTTGCGTACCAACTGCTTTAGTTTGCTCTATGATTAGAATTGGAAACTTTTGCAATGCAGAGATTTTAGGTAAAGCTACTAACAGCGATTATGGTGTTATTTTTGCTAGAATTGGTGAAACCTTTCCAAGACACCCTGCTCAGTTATATGAAGCAATAGCTTACTTTGCTATCTTTGTACTATTGCTTAGTATTTATCTATTCGTAAAACGCAGACCAAACGGACTGATTTTTGGTTTATTGTTTACTTTAGCTTTCATCGCTAGAATCGCAATTGAACCTTTTAAAGTTGAACAAGCTGATTACAATACCGATTCAATATTCACTGTAGGACAATATCTATCTTTACCATTTGTCGTTTTAGGTATCGTCATTATCATCATCTCCTACAAAAAGTATAAAAAGACAGGAAAATAATATGGCATTAGAAATTATTATTTTAGCAGCTGGTAAAGGCAAGAGAATGCACTCAGCCTTACCTAAAGTACTTCATAAAGTTGCTAATAAGCCAATGTTGCAACACGTTATTGAGACTGCCAATGCGCTAAGTCCAAAATCTATTAACGTGGTAGTAGGTCATATGGGACAAATGGTAGAGCAAATGCTTGATACTCTACCAGAAGATCTTAAAAAACTTATCAAAGTAGTTTACCAAAATGAGCAACTAGGTACAGGCCACGCTGTAAACTGTGCTATGCCTAATATTGATGAGCAATCAGACGTTTTAGTACTCTATGGAGATACTCCTTTAACTCCTGTAGATTTACTTAAAGATCTAGTAAATCAATTAGGTCAAAAAGCTTTATGCGTGCTCTCAGCTATCACTGATAAGCCTACAGGTTATGGCAGAATTGTGCGTAATGGAGACTTTTTAAAAGCCATTGTTGAAGAAAAAGATGCTAGTGCTGAGGAGAAAAAAATCACTGAAATCAATACTGGTATCGTTGTAGGTAAGGCAAGCTTCTTTAAAAAATATCTACAAAAGCTTACTAACAACAATGCTCAAGGTGAATATTATCTTACTGATTTAGCAGGTCTTATTGCTAAAGATTCCCCTAAAGATGTAGGTATAACTATCGCTCCTAATTTTGAAATACTCTCTGGTGTTAACTCTAAAGTTCAGTTAGCTTTTGTAGAAAGATTATTCCAAAAAAGAGCAGCTAATCAGTTACTAGAGCAAGGTGTTACCCTAGCTGATCCTAACAGAATTGATATCCGTGGTAATTTAACCTGTGGTGAAGATGTCTTTATTGATATCAATTGCATTTTTGAAGGTGATGTTACTTTAGGCAATAACGTTGTAATTAGTGCTGGCTGCGTTATCAAGAACTGCTCTATTGGTGATGGCAGCGTGATCTCTCCTTATACCATTATGGAAGATTCCCAAATTAAACAACGTGCAACCATCGGTCCTTTTGCAAGACTAAGACCTGGTAACGTACTTGAAGATGAAGTTCATGTAGGTAATTTTGTTGAGTGTAAGAAAGCTCATTTAGGTGTTGGCACTAAAGCAGGACACTTATCTTACCTTGGTGATGCAACCATTGGTAAAGATGTTAATATCGGTGCAGGTACCATTACTTGTAACTACGACGGTGCTAACAAATTCAAGACTGTAATTGGTGATGATGTCTTTATTGGCTCAGACTCTCAGTTAGTAGCCCCTGTTACTGTAAACAATGGCGTTACTATCGCTGCTGGTACTACAGTTACAAAACATATCAAGATGTCAGATGGTGCTTTAGTATTAACTCGCTCTAAAGAGGTTATTAAAGAAAATTATCAAAGACCACATAAAAAGAAATAATTAGAGCTTAACAAAAAGTGCAACAACCGTTGCACTTTGATAAAATTAACACAAGAATAAAATTTGTCTTAGGAAAAACGATTTATGTGCGGTATTGTTGGTGCAATTGCTCAAAGAAATGTCTCTCAAATCTTATTAGAAGGTCTTTCAAGACTTGAATATCGTGGTTATGATAGTGCTGGTATTTGTTGTATCAACAACCAAGAACTACGTTGTATCAAAACCACTGGTAAAGTAAAGAATTTAAAAGAGGCTGTTAAAGAGCAAGGTTGTCCTGGTTTTATCGGTATTGCTCATACTCGTTGGGCAACTCATGGTGTACCTTCAGAGACTAATGCTCACCCACATATCTGTGGCAATTTAGCTTTAGTTCACAATGGTATTATCGAAAACTTTGCTGAATTAAAAAGCCAACTTATCGAAAAAGGTTATGAGTTTAAGTCACAAACAGATACAGAAGTTTTAGTTTGCTTAATTCACTACCACCTACAAACAAGTGCTAATTTACTTGAAGCTTTTAAGATTGCCTTAAATGAAGTAAAAGGATCTTTTGGTTTAGCTCTTATTGATAAGAACGATCCTAATACCTTATATGCAGCTCGCTCAGGCTCACCTTTAATTATCGGCTTAGGTATTGGTGAGAACTTTGTAGCCTCAGATACTTTAGCTTTATTACCTGTTACTCGTCGTTTTATTTATCTTGAAGAAAACGAAATTGCAGTTTTAACTACCGACAAGATTGATGTTTACACTCTAGATGGAACACCTGTTGAAAAGAGTGTTGTTGAATCAGATTTAGATGCTGAGAGTATTTCTAAGGGCAACTTTAGACACTACATGCAAAAAGAAATCTATGAACAACCACAGTCTTTACAAAATACTCTTTTAGGTAGACTTAATGGCGATGATATCTCTTTAGAGACTGTTGTTGGTATCGATAAAGATGCTTTCAAAGATATTAAAGCAATTCAAATCGTAGCATGTGGAACTTCTTATCATGCAGGTTTAGTAGGTAAATACTGGCTTGAGGAATTAACTGGTATTGCAACTAACGTTGAAATTGCATCAGAATATAGATATAGAAAAGCTGTAGTTCAAGACAATAGCTTGTTCATTACTATTTCTCAATCTGGAGAAACAGCTGATACTCTTGCTTCTTTGAGACTTGCAAAACAACAAAAATACAAGAAGTCTTTATGTATTTGTAATGTAAACGGATCTTCCTTAGTTCGTGAGTCCGACTATACCTTATTTACCAAAGCAGGAGCAGAGATTGGTGTTGCTTCTACTAAAGCCTTTACTACTCAATTGTTAAGTTTACTACTACTAGCTTTACTGATTGGCAGACAAAATAACGCTATTAGTGACACTCAAAATCATGAAATCTTAGAAGCTGTAAGAAAACTACCTGCTTTAGCACAAGAGTTCTTATCTTACGATAAAGAAATTGAGGATATTGCTTGTCAATTCTCAGGTAAGAGACACACCCTATTCTTAGGTCGTGGTGTAATGTTCCCTATTGCCCTAGAAGGTGCTTTAAAACTAAAAGAAATTAGTTATATCCATGCTGAGGGTTATGCAGCAGGTGAATTAAAACACGGTCCTATTGCTCTTATTGATAAAGAGATGCCTGTAGTTGTAGTTGCACCTGACAACGCCTTAATTGATAAGTTAATCTCAAACATTGAGGAAGTTCGCGCTCGTGGTGCTCGTTTATATGTATTCTCAACTCAAGATACTTTAATCAAAGACGATCCTCAAACTTGCAAGGTAAGCTTACCTATGTGTCCTGAAATCTTGCAACCAATATTATTTACTATTCCACTACAGTTGTTAGCCTACCATTGCGCAGTTATCAATGGTACTGATGTGGATCAGCCAAGAAACTTAGCTAAATCAGTAACTGTAGAATAGATGCACAAAAAATAATCACAAAGCTTACGTATTACTGCGTAAGCTTTTTTATTTTATAATGTGCGCAAATTTTAACGTAAACAACAAATTTCTTTTAACTGCTTATGATTACTAATAACTTAACCGTAAAATGGTGCTTTCCTTATGCTTTATTTGCTATAGCTAGAGACGCCGTTTACGTTTTTGTTATCTCTTTTTATTTCTTATATTTATCTAGAGTTCTTTGCCTACCACTTAGCTTTATCATTCCTATGATGATAGGAATAAAAGTATTAGATATTCTAAAAGAGCCTTTTATTGGAACCTTAATTGATTGTTTAAGTACTAAATACAACTTTGATAAATATAAGGTATGTATCTTAGTAGGTAGCTTTGTAAATGCTATTTTTGTTTACTTAATGTTTAACATTCCTAATACCTCTGTAGGACTAAAAGAGCTTTTAGCTACCCTTACTTTATTAGGTTGGATGTTAAGTTTCTCTTTTTATGATCTTACCTCTTGGAGTTTAATCTCCACTTTCAATGCAAGTAATCTCTCTCGTGAGATAGCTTCTGCGATTGCAAGAGCATGTGCTACTTTAGGCTTTATCGTAGGATTAGTACTTTCAACCCACTATTTTTCACCTAATTTAGACATTATTAACAATTTAACTGTCGCAGCTCAAAAACTGTTTTTTTATTGCGCTATTTGCTTAACTATCATTTTAACTATCAGTGCTGTAGCCTTTTCAAGCTCCTTTACTAATAATTACCAAGCGCCAAAAAATATCAATTTCAAAAGAACGCTAAAATCCTTTTTTAATAATGATCAATTGATGATTGTTTTTGTATTGTCCTTATTTCAACAAATTTGTTTTAACACTTTTGTAAGTGAATATGACATCTTTTTACAAAACATCACTGATTTCGATGTAAAAAACACTCCTTATTGGGTACTACAAGCCCCTTGGGTTCTAGGAATGTTTTTAACCTATTTTGCATTTAGCTTTTTAACTAAATTATCTTCAAGAAGAATAGTCTATGTTGCATCCATTGCATTACCAGCTATAGCTTCAGTAGTTCTCTATCTACTAGTTGTAACACAAAGCCTTACCTTTCTTGCTTATAATATCTTAGTAGCTTTATGTGGTATTGGTCTATCACTATCCCTTGTTTCCACCACTGTTATGACCTCAGACTGTGTAGACTATAGTGAATTTAAATTTGGACTTAGAGCAGACTGTACAACCTTTTCCATTCAAACTATCAGTGCAAAATTAGGTGCTTTATTTATCGTACTAATCTCAGGTATCAGTTTCTCTTTATCAGGAACAGTTCTTTACGATGTTCCTTATGAAGGTTCTGAAAATTACTTGGCATTTTGCACCGTAATTATCTTTGTGGGTAGTATCTGTGCTAGTGCAATTTATTTTATTTATTACAAATTGCATGGTAGTTTTTTTGAAAATATCTTAAATAATATTTCAAACTTTACCTACGATACCGAAAACAACAATCCAAGAAAAAAACAAAACTCTGTAAGATATGCTATTGATGAGAAATGCGTTATTCACGATTTACCATCTAACGATCTAAAAGAAATCATCAATATCTTAACTGAGCGTTTACACAACGTTAGAGCAATTAACTCAAAAACAGATTTTTTAGAATCTTTACACAACAAAATGAGCCTAACTCCACCAGGAATTGCTCATGGAATTGCAATTCCACATACTAGAGGTGATTTTGTAAATAGAAGCTCTTTAGCTATCGCCACCTTAAAAAATCCTATTGATTGCGGATCACTAGATGAAAAACCTTGTGATTTAATATTTTTAATCGCAACTCCAGATGATGGTAAATCCCATATGAATTTACTAAAAAATCTATCTTTAATGTTAAGTGAACCTGGCTTTGCAAATAAATTAAGAAACGCAGGCTCTGCTGAAGAAATTACCAAGAGGTTAATAGCATGCGAAAAAAATCTATTCAGCTACTCCTAGCTTTAGTAAGCGTTTTTGTAATCTCTAAAGTCACTGCAGAAGAACTTACAGTATGCGCTGTGCCACAAACTTATAGCGCTCTAGAGGCTGTAAAGCACAAAGCTCCTGTTAAGTTTAAAACCTTCTATGCTCTTGAAGATGAGATCTTGTCTAGAATCAATAATAACAACGGGATCTGCTCTTTAGTAATTAGCAGTGATGAGAAGCTTCCTATTCTGTTATTAAGATCTAATCAAACCAAAACTGATAGATTAAAGCCTTTTGTAAAAGCACCACTAATTCTTTGGTCTAAAGATCCAACTTTATTTGCAAATAATATAGACGTTATCAAAAATAAAAAGCTAAAGTCTTTAGGTTTGCCAAATCCTCATTTAACCCCAGTTGGCTTTGCCGCAAAGCAGATTGTATCTAAAAAGACTTTCCCTTCAGAATACTTAAAACACAGGATCTATAGAGCAGATCATGAATTTCAGATCTTCTCCTTCGTTGCAAATCAAAGTGTGCAGGCAGGCTTTGTAACTAAACCTTTGATTTATAAAGACGGGCATACCACAGGATCTTTTTGGAATATACCAGAGAACACCTATGCTCCTATTTTTTATTACTTGATTGATACGTCAAAAAGTAACTCTCATTCTATTCAAGTACTATTCAACTATATCTATGCTAATAGCCAAGCTTTAAGACACTTTTATGAATATGGCTTTGAGCCTATCTAGTTTATTCTAACTGGTGTAGTAGCAATCAAATCTGCAAGCTTTTCCATCGATAAAGCTACTACGCCTTTTATTTAGTTCTAGAGGATCTTCATTAGCAGGGCGCTTTACTACTACATGATGTTTAGCAATCGTACATAAGAAATTAGCATATTCTAAAACATCTGTATCAGCACCTATAAGCTCATGAAATACTCGCATGTCTTTTTTCACTAAGGCAGACTTAGTTCTTTGTGGGAACATAGGATCGTAGTAGATTACATCTGGTATAGGTAAATTAGCTCTTGGATATTGATCTTTAATGGTACCTAAAGGCATTAGCTTTGGAAGTCCATTTTTTAGTTGATCTAAAAATTCTTGATTATTTTGGGCTTTGTAAAGGGATGAATTTAGCATTAGCCAAATAATAGGATTGCGCTCAAACATATAAACTTGAGCTTTACCTGACTGCAAGATTAGGCTCTCACGGCCTAAACCTGCGGTAGCATCAAAAACAATAGGATTAGTTAATTTTCCGATTACAGCTTTACAAACTGGCTCAGAGTTTTTACCACCATGTGCTAATCTCCAAGCTAGCTTGTCTTTTGTAAAGTCAATTTGAAAGTTTGAGCCTAGAGTTTTACTTTCAAACTCTAATTGCACCTCATCACTCACTTTAACTACGATGTCTAAGTCTGATTTGAAAGAGGCAATAGCTTTTTCTAAAGCACTCTTTGCTTTGAGGGCTTGCTCATATAAAGGACTATTGTTTGCAATTTGAAAAGAAATCATTATCTAAAGTTTGCCAAAGTCTTTTCAAAATCAGGCTTTACCCCACGCCATAATTCAAAGCTTAATAAAGCCTGACCTATAAGCATACCAAAACCGTCATAAGCGTGTGGCACCAAAAGCTCTTTTGCGTGTTGTGTAAATACGGTTTGACCTGTCTTTTTATACATCAAATCATAGACAAAACTTGCGTTTTTAAGTACTTCATCTGCAACTTTAGGTAATTCATCTTTTAAAGAGGAGGAGGTTGCATTGATGATAATATTAAAGTCAGGAGTTAAATTATCAAAAGTAGAAGCACTAACTTCCTTGTAGTCTCTTGCTAACTCTACAGCTTTCTCATAAGTTCTGTTAGCAATTGTAACGGATAAAGGAGCACAATCTACAATAGGCTTTAATATACCTTTAGCTGCACCACCAGCTCCAATTATCAAGATCTTTGCACCTTGTAGCGGAAAATTTAGTCGTTTTAAATCGTAAACTAAACCTCTGCCATCAGTGTTATCCCCTAGGATTCGACCATCACTTAGCTTTTTTAAAGTATTAACAGCACCAGCAGCCTTTGCATAATCAGTAAGCTCATCTGCATAGTTATAAGCATCGATTTTACAAGGCACTGTAATATTACAACCAAGTCCACCATGGCTAAAAAAGTCGTCGGCTTGCTGTTTAAACTTACCTTCTTCTACTTTACATTTAGTGTACTCTAAATCCTGATGGGTACAAGTTGCAAAAAAAGTATGTAACTGAGGGGATAGAGAATGTTCTACTGGATTACCAAATACTAAATATTTATCAGTCATGTTCGTTCCATTCAGGACCTTCTCTAACTAAAGTATGAGAAAGTGTGTCATATATTGAAGTAGGACTAGACAGACCACCACAAGGAAGATTAAGGACTAAATCTACTTCTTCTAAAAGGATAGGATTTAATTTATCAATATCGCTAGTTGCTTCTTGACCAGAGATATTTGCGCTTGTAGAAATCAAAGGCACTTTAGCTAAATTACATAAAGTAGCTAAAGGTTTAAAGCCTGTAATTCTAATTGCAACAGTGTGATTGTCCCTTAAAGCAGTACTCTTAAAATTATCTTTGGTAGGTACTACAAAAGTGTGGGGACCTGGCCACATCTTATTCATCAAAGCAAAAGAAGCTTTATCAATTAAATTGCTATCTAGGTAGGGTTCTAGAGTATTTAAATTGTGATCTACTAGAATTAAGCCTTTTCTAATATCTCTTCTTTTAATCTTAATTACTCTTTTGATAGCATTTTCATCAAATAAAGAGCAACTTAAGCCATAAACACCTTCTGATGGGCAGATAATCACTCCGCCTTGTGTTATAACTTTAGCTGCTTCTTCAATAGATGAGGTGATAATTGCGCTCATGAATTATTTTAATTTTTCCTGCAAAGCAGCATCTTTTTTCATAACTTCTAAAGCTGCATTTTGTCTATCAGCTTTTACTTTAGCGTCAATATCTTTATCTGTTAAAGCAATAATTTGAGCTGCTAAGTAAGCTGCATTCTTAGCACCAGCTTTACCTACTGCTACAGTTGCTACAGGAATACCACCAGGCATCTGAACAGTTGAATATAAAGCATCTACACCTGATAAAGGACCACCGTCACAAGGAATGCCGATTACAGGACGAGTAGTTCTTGCTGCAATAGCACCTGCAAGGTGTGCTGCTAAGCCTGCTGCACCAATAAATACAGCGCAACCTCTTTTTTCAGCATCAGTTACATACTCACTTACCACGTCTGGAGTACGGTGAGCTGAGGCTACCTTTGCCTCAAAAGGAATACCAAAGCCTTTTAAGATAGACATGGTATTTTCAAGTAATGGTAAATCTGAATCTGAGCCCATTAAAATGGATACAAATGCTTTAGTCATAATAAAATCCTTTGCTTAAATTTTTGGATAAATTTTACCACAGTTAATTATTAGGTCGAATGATTATATGCTTTCTCTTTTTGCGACTTGAGCAAAGCGGATTTGCACAAACTAAACCTATACCTGCTTTAAATTTCTTCTCGTACATAATCGGAAAGGAGCACTCCTCACACACTCTTTTAACGGGTTTACCTGGGGTTGAGAATTTACAATCAGGGTAATTTGAGCAAGCATAAAAGGTTCTATTTGAACCTGAGGTTCTACGATTTAATTTACCTTTTTTACAAATTGGGCAATCAATATCTAAACTCTCTTGCACATTATGGATGTAATTACATTCAGGATAGTTTGAACAACCTATAAAAATACCGTATCTGCCCTTTTTAACTTCTAACATCGAGCCGCACAATGGGCATGGTGCACCAACTTCCCCTAACACCACTATAGGATGGGTAGTAGCTACAGGCTTTAAAAAAGAGCATAAAGGATAGTCAGAGCAACCTAAAAAATCACCATGGCTTGAATGTCTTAAGACCAATGGTTGACCACAATAGGGGCAAGGGGAGCCTTCCTTTAAATTCTCATAGTTATCAATTTGATTTGTCATTCCACAAAGCCTTAATATTTACCTTAACTTACAACGAGCAAATTTATCTTATAAATGATAAAATTACACCGATTTGACATTAAAGGAAGAAAAATGGCAGTAAGAGAAGTTATCATTTATCCAGATCCTATTTTAAGAAATAAAAACACTGAAGTTACAACTTTTGATGAAGATTTAAAAAAATTAACTGACGACATGTTCGATACCATGTACGAATTTGAAGGTATTGGTTTAGCAGGACCTCAAATTGCAGTTAACAAAAGAATTGTAGTGATTGATATTCCTGATGATGAAGGCAATCAACACAAAAATCAATTAGTTATCATCAATCCTAAAATCACCAAATTAGAAGGTGATATCGTTGAAGGTTGTTTATCTGTTCCTGGTTACCAAGATACTGTAACTAGATATCAAAGATGTACTGTGGAATACCAAAACTTACAAGGTGAGCACTGCGTTTTTGATAATGTAGATGGGTTATTTGCTATCTGCTTACAACACGAAATTGATCATCTAGAAGGCAAAATTTTTGTGGATAAACTCTCTAGACTTAAAAGAGAAAGACTTCATAAAAAATACGCTAAGATCCTAAAAGATCGCCAAAGAGGTGAATAAATTTGGATAAAAAGATTATCTTTGCAGGAACTCCTGATTTTGCAGCAGTTCATTTAAAAGCTCTTTTAGACGCTGGTATAAAACCAATTGCTGTTTACACACAGCCAGATAGACCCGCAGGACGTGGCCACAAATTAACCCCATCTGAGGTTAAGAAGGTGGCGCTTGAGGCTAATATCGACGTTTATACTCCAGAGAATTTTAAAAACGAGCAGGACATTGCTCAATTTGAAGCTTTAAATGCCGATTTATGCATTGTTGTAGCTTACGGAGTTATCTTACCTCAAAGAATAATTGATGCTTGTAAATTTGGTTGTATCAATGTTCATGGTTCTATCTTGCCTGAATACAGAGGCGCTGCCCCAATTCAAAGAGCTCTTTTAGATGGTTGCAAGGAAACAGGTGTTTCCATCATGAAGGTAGCTTTAAAGCTTGATGCTGGTGATGTTTTAACTATTGCTAAATTACCAATTGAGAACACTGATACATCAGGTAGCTTATTTGACAAATTAGCTACTTTAGGAGCTAAAACTCTACTTGAGACATTACCAAAAATATTTGATAAAACTATTAGTGCTACAGCTCAAGATGAGTCTAAGGTAACTTACGCTATAAAAATTAGTAAAGAAGAAGCAGCCTTAAACTTTAATCAAGATGCTACAGTGGTAGATAGAATAGTAAGAGGCTTAAACCCTTGGCCTATTGCCACCGTAAATTTAGATGACGTTAAATACAAGGTATTTGAGACTACTGTTTTAGAAGACGATAGCAATAAGACACCTGGTACTATCGTAAGCGTTGACAAGTTTGGCATTAACGTAGCCTGCGCAAAAGGCACCTTAAGACTTGTTACCATACAGGCTCCTGGCAAAGGTCCTGTAAAAGCTTGTGATCTTGCAAGATCTCGTAAAGACGTTTTTTGTGTAGGAAAACAATTTGAATAATTCAAAAACCACTAAAAAGCCTAATAAACAAGGCCATCGTTATCATAAGAACTTTAATAAAGGTCCAAAGCAAGTAGCTCAAGGAGCTAGCTCTCGTGCAGCTGCTGCCTTTTGCGTTAATGCTATAGAGGAAGGTAAATCTTTAACTGAAGCTCTACCTTTGTTCACAAAAGATCTTGATGATAGAGATAAAGCTTTTGTACAAGAGATTGTTTATGGAACTTTAAGACACAGAAGATGGCTTTCTACAACCGCAAATGGTTTACTTGATCACTCTATCAATCAAAGATTTAATGTAGCAAGAAGCTTAATCTTATGCGCTTTATATCAGATAATTTTCACTAGAGCCCCAGCTCATGCAATTGTTTCTGCAACTGTAGGTGCTTGTGATTTATGTAAATGTAGAGCTTTTACTGGTCTTGTAAATGCTGTTTTAAGACGTTTTCTACGAGAAGGTGGCAAGCTTGTAGAAAGCGATGATCCTTGTGTTGAGTACTCTTTCCCTACTTGGTTATACGAAAAGTTACAAGAAAGCTATGGTCAAGAGCAAGCCTTAGAGATAATGAAAAACTCTAACGAGCATGCACCGATGTTTTTACGTGTTGAAAACAGCAAAATCTCAACTGCTGACTACCTACAATTGCTACATAAACAGGAGATTAAAGCTACATTAGTAGACGAGTCTTCCTGTACTATTCTTTTAGAAGAACCAACCTATGTAGACAGATTACCTTTCTTTAAAGAAGGTTATGTAGCAGTACAAGATTTAGCAGCACAGCTAGCCTCTCCTCTTTTAGAACTTAAAGAAGGTGACAACGTATTAGATACCTGTTGCGCTCCAGGTGGTAAAAGTGCTCATATTTTAGATATAGCACCTAATGTTACCCTAACCTGTGCTGATGTTGATGAACAAAGATTAAATAGTGCTAAGACTAATCTTCAAAGACTTAACCGTACCCCTAAATTCTTACATTTAGACTTTAGTGCTGATATCAGTGGTATTAAAGAAACTTTTGATAAGATTTTAGTTGATGCACCTTGTTCAGGTACTGGTGTAATTAGAAGACATCCTGATATTAAGTGGCTTAGAAGACAAAAAGACATCAAAAACTTAGTAACTACCCAGGAGAAAATCTTAGATAACGCTTTTGCTTTACTAAATAAGGGTGGAATTTTGGTGTATACCACTTGCTCAATTTTGAAACAAGAAAACGAAGAGCAAGTTAAGAAATTTTTAGATAGACATAAAGATGCGAAAATCTTACCATTTAAAATGAAGGGTAAGGTGGTAGATTTCTATCAGAGACTCCCTGGTGAAAATAACTCTGATGGCTTCTTTTACTCAAGGTTTATTAAAGCTTAGCTATGAAAATTATTATTCTAGGATCTGGCGATGTAAGTATCGAGCTTGCAAAATATCTAGTTACTGCAGGACATGCTGTAACCGTAGCAGATACTGCATCAGAAGAGCTTACTAATCTAGCTAACCGTATTGACTTACGTGTAGTAATTGGTAATCCAGCCTCCCCATCTACACTACGTAGGGCAGGTGCTGAGAATACTGAATTACTTGTAGCTACTACCTCTGACGATGAAGCTAATATCACCGCTTGTTGTGTAGCTCATTTCCTATTTAATGTTCCAAGAAAAATTGCCAGAATCAGAACTGCTGATTATCTTGAGGAAGTAGATGATCTATTTGGTCCAAATTCTGTTCCTATTGATCACATTATTGCAACTGAGCATTTAATTACCGAAAACATTATCAGCATGATTGAACTACCTGGCGTTAATGCTATCGGTAGTTTCTGCGATGGACGTATTGTAGTTGCAAGTACCATAGTTGAGAATGGCGGCAAGTTATTAAATAAATCCATCAAAAGCTTTAATGAATATGAAAACAAAGCTAGTGTGCTAGCGGTTTACCGTGAAGGTAAATATATTTCTGATTTTGCTAAAGAAATCTTCCATATTGGAGATGAAGTATATTTCTGTGTGCAACGTGATAGAGCTTTATCTCAATTGTCTGCTTTAAGAAAACTAGCCATTGGCAACCGCAATATTACCTTATCTGGTGGTACACATACAGCTGACTCTTTAGCGCGCTCATTATCAGGCAAATACAGAGTAAAGCTAATTGAACAAGATCAAGGCAGAGCAAAGAGAACTGCTAACGCTTTACACGACTCAGGTGTAGAAGTCTTCTGCGCAAGTCCTATGGATATGGACTTTATGCGTGAGGAGAATTTAGATACAACCGATTTATATATCGCTGCTACCCCTAATGACGAAACTAATATTATGTCCTCCTTAATTTTAAGAAGAGTCCATAATGTTAAAACTCTATCCGTGATCCGCGGTGAAGGTTATAGCGAGCTTACTAACAAAGATAATAGCGATCTTGATACTGTTGTATTTCCAAAAGAATCCATTATCTCTGCTTTGCTATCCTTGATTAGACAAGAAGGTGTTGAGAATGTACATCTTTTTAGGCAAGGTAAATCTGAAGCCATCGAACTTTGTGTTGAAGGCTCTAAATTTACTAGCCGAGTAATAGGCAGAAAGGCTGAATCTTTAAACTTACCTAAAGGTGTAACTTTAGGTTTAGTGTTACGAGGCAAAAAAGTAATTCCTGTAACCCCAGATCTTGTCTTTGAAGACAAAGATAAAGTAATCGCTTTTCTTGATGATCATAGTCAAATGAGAAATCTTGTAAAATACTGCCGTCCTTTCTCCTTCTGGATCCCAAGGTGGTAACTAGATGGTTATTGACTATCGCCTAATTGCAAAATACCTAGCTCCAGCACTATTTTTGTTTGGTATAGTAGCTTATATTCCTGCAATTTATGCTTTTTGCAATGATTCTTTAGCTTTATCAGCCTTTTTAGCAACTGGTACTTTAAGCTTAGTTCTAGGATTTATCTTTAAAAGAATAGGCAAAAAGGCAGGACCTAATACCTCCCTTAGAGTACTGTTCTTATTTACTACCTCTTTGTGGTTAATCATTTCCTTAATTGCAGCAATTCCGTTTTTTTATCAGTTACCAGATTTAAGTTTTTCTCAAGCTTTTTATGAATCTTGCTCTGGACTGTCTACTTCAGGATCTACTGTAATTACCCATTTAGATCAAAGACCAAGAGCAATTTTACTTTGGAGAGGGATTCTACAATACATAGGTGGTGTAGGATTCGTGGCTTTAGCGGTAGTAATCTTACCTATTTCAGCTATGGGTGGTATGAGCATCTTCAAAACTGAATCTTACTCTTTTGACGATAGTGCTAAGTTTACACCACACCTAAAAACCATGGCTATCTCCCTCTTTGTGTGGTACGTAGCCATCTTAGTTTTATGCTCATTTTTCTTTGTATTAGGTGGTTTTGATTTATTTAGGGCAATCGTAACTGCTTTAAGTACGGTATCAACTGGTGGTATGACCCCTACGGATACTCAAATGAATGATGCAAGTGTATTTAATCAATACACTGCCATTGGTTTTATGTTTATCTCAAGCTGCCCTTTCCTTTTGATCTTAGCTTCTCTTTCTGGAAATCCTTTATTATTCTTTAAAGATCAACAAGTACGTGGCTATTTCTTTATCAATTTTATTGTGGCTTTGGCTGTGGGAATTTCCCTAATAGTAGTTAATCAATATGATATAGAAAAAGCTTTTAGAGTAGCTTTCTTTAACGTGGTTTCTATAACCTCTACTACAGGTTTTTCACTTGAAGATTTCACTTTGTGGAATCCTTTTGCATCAAGTTTATTCTTATTTATTCTTGCTATCGGTGGTTGTTCAGGATCAACCTCTGGCGGTATTAAGACCTTCCGTTTGCAGATTTGCTACTCCATGTTTACTACACAATTGCAAAAACTACTGCACCCACATATTGTTAATGAACCTAGATTCAAAGGCAAAATTATCGATCCTGATACTTTATCCTCTGTAATTACCTATCTAGTGTCCTACTTGCTAATTGCAATGGTTTCTACCATCATTGCCTGCTCTTTAGGACTAGATCTTGATGATTCCATTACAGCTACCATATCATGTTTATCTAATATTGGTCCTGCAATGGGAACCACTTTAAATCCATCTACTGATTACAGTAATATTTCAGATCCTTTATGCGTGCTATTTAGTTTAGACATGATTTTAGGTCGTCTTGAAATCTTACCTGTATTACTCTGTTTTACTAGAATGTTCTATAGAAGGTAGTAACTACCTTCTATATTGCGTTTAGTAATAAACCCAAAAATCTACGGTAAGTATTAAAAGCCATACTAGGTTATGAATAGCGCAACCTATAAGGGAGTACTTTCTTTCCTTGGCTATTCTTTGGCCATCTTCACAATGAATAACAGTTCTATAAGTTGAAGCTGCTAATGGAATTAAACCTAATACTACAAAAGTGACTTCCCATAATTGATGAGACTGCCAACAAGCGATAGCTGAAAGTAGGGATGAGGTTGCAAACATAATAATTAGGTAAACAGCTGATTTTTTAGGTCCTAATCTTGTAGGAATTGTCTTCTTACCTGATAAACGATCTTCCTTAATATCACGCATGGAAGCTACATGTAGCACCATCACGGATTGAATACCAATAGCAAAGGATAGAAGATAGGTATCAGGGAAAATGTCGATAGTTTGATCAACAGAGCCTAACACTAAAACTTGAGAGCCTATAACTGCAGCCCAACCAAAGAAAATAAATACCGCAATATCTCCAAAGCCTTTATAGCCGTATGCAAAACCTATGGTATAAAAAATTGCAGCTAAGATAGCCCCCACACCAATAAACACAAACCAAGATAATACTTGCATGTTAGAGCCTACAGCCATAAGCAGTGCAATACTACCTGTTAGGGTCGCTAGTAAAGTTACGATTACTATAGATTTTCTCAAGGAAGTTAAAGAGATTGAACCTAGCATAACCGCACGAATAGGACCTAAACGATTAGGACCATCAGCACCTTGAATAGCATCGCCATAATCGTCAGCTAAATTACTTAACACTTGTAATAAAGTGCCTGTAATAATAATGAAAACTGCAGTAATAAAAGAATATAAGGTTACTTTTCCATAATAGAAACCAAGTCCACAGCCTACAGCACAATTAGTTAAGGCTAACAACAAGGATTTAACACGAATTTCAGTAAACCAATCTTTAAGCATTATCTAAACCTTATAAATACAAACAATAGTCTGCAATTAAAATTAAAATCCATACAAAATTGTTAAGACAACAACAAGACATTAGTTGTTCTAAACGTAGCTTTAGTCGATTATTTGTATCTTTAAATTTAACAATTTTGTAAATTAAATAAATCATCGGAATATAACCTGCCACAATAAAGGCTACCTCTATAGCTTTATGGGAAGTGATACAGGCTGTAACCGACAAAATAACATAACCTACAAATAAACCTATTATATAAACAGTAGATAGTTCATATTTAATAAATTTGGCAAGTTTATAGCGAAATAGCTTGTGGTAACGAAACTTAGTTCTCAAACTTCTAACAAATAGCACCATCAAGGAACTTATACCTGCACTTAAACTAATAAAGATGGTATCAGGGTATAAATCCACTACGTAGTGAGAGGCACATAAAATAAGTAATTGAGTACCAATTACAGAGGCAAACGAAAAGAAGAAAAATATTACATGAGCACTAATATTCTCGTAAATATTCTCTGTGTTTATAGAAAACACTGAAGTTAGTAACAAACAAACCACGCTAATAAAAATAAACCAAGATAGGGTTTGGATATTGCTCCCCATTGCAAGGTAGATAGAAATACCACCAAATATAGCTGTTAAAAGGGTTACTACCGCCATTCTTTTTCTAAGGGCAGTTAAAGATAAACCACCTATCATAATAGGGGCGATAATTCCTTGTTTTTTCTCCTGACGATGCTTTTGGTAAGCTCTTGAATAAGAAATTGAATAGTTACATAAAGCTTGAATACCAATGCCTGCAAGGATAATACTCAAAGCTACAATAACAGTTTTTGCTGAAACCTCACCATAGTAAAAGCCTAGAGCGCAACCTACTAAGCAGTTAGAAAAAGCAAAAAGTAAGGAGATATATCTTGAGTTTAGTTTTACAAAGTTTTTCATTTTTACATCAAAGCATTCTGCTAAAACATATGTATTTTAATTGAAAAACATCTTTTTTTTGAGATTTTTTAAAAATTAGGCGCAAACTCACTTTTGCAAAAGGTATAATTTGCATGATTTATACTAAATTCGGAGTTACAAATGCTATTTGACGATCCAGCCTTACGTCAATTAAAAAATACTTTTGAAAAAGAAAAAATCAAAAAAGAAGGTTTTGTAAAAGCTTCAGACCGTGGTTTTGGTTTTTTAGAAGTAGATAGAGATTCTTATTTTATTAGCCCAAATGATATGAAAAAAGTGGTCAACGGTGACCGCATTGTGGCTGTAATTGAAACTGATAATACCGGCAAATCTAGAGCTATTCCAGAAAAACTAGTTGAACCTTACCTAAAAAGATTTGTTGCCAAAATTCTATTTATTCAAGGAAAACTTAACATCATTCCTGATCATCCAAGCATTAACATTAAATTCCAAGCAGATGATCATCGTGCTGATAAAAAGGTTGCCTTACAAAATGGCGATTGGGTTATCTGTAATTTAACTGCTCATGCTTTAAATAAAAACAATTTTAGAGCTACTGTAGATGAGTTAATTTGTAAGCGTAACGATCCAAAAGCTCCTTGGCTTGTAAGCTTGAGAAAGTACGACTTACCAATTCAAGAACCTCAAGATCAAGACTTTGAATATCTTGAGAATAACCTTGCCCATGAAGATTTAACTGATATTCCTTTTGTTACCATCGATTCAGCTCATACTGAAGATATGGATGATGCTTTGTATGTTAAAAAGGATGGAGATAACTTCTTACTTTATACAGCTATTGCAGATCCTACAGGTTACATTCAAGAAGACTCAGAATTTAATAAGATAGCAGCCTCAAGAGCTTTTTCTATTTATTTACCAGGAAAAGACATTCCTATGCTACCTAGAGTTTTATCTGACAATTTGTGCTCTTTAAGACCAAATGAAAAGAGACCTGCTTTAGTTGGCATCATGACTGTAACTAAAGACGGTGAGCTTTTAAAAGATAAGACTACCTTTATGCTTGCAACTATCAAGTCCCATAGCAAGTTAGTTTACAACGAAGTATCTGATTATCTTGAAGGGGTAGAAGGTGCTACCTTTAAACCTACAGAGCAAATAAAAGAAATCTTAGACAACTTAGTAGAATTTACTAAAGTAAGAGATCAATACCGCTCTACTCATGCAGCAACCTTTAAAAATAACCCTGATTACGAGTTTGTATTAAAAGAAGATGGCTCTTTAGATTACATTCAAGTAAACAGACGCAGAATTGCAAATCAAATAGTTGAGGAAGCAATGATTGTTTCAAACATTGCAGCCGGCGACTATTTAGCAACTAAATTAAATAGCGGTATCTTCAATATCCATCGTGGCTTTGATATGCAAAAGAAGAAGGATATTATCCAGCTTTTAATCAAAGAAAAATGCCCATATCAAGAAGATAAGCTAGATACTCTAGAAGAATATAACGCTATCAGAAGATTTGCTATAAGCCATGATAACGACTACCTAGATAGCCGTATTAGAAAACTTCAAGAATACTCTGAAATCGGTATTCAACCAGGGCCTCACTATGCTCTAGGCGTAGAAAACTATGCTACTTGGACTTCTCCAATTAGAAAGTATGGTGATATGGTAAATCATCGCTTACTAAAAGCTATCATTGTGCATACAGCACATCCTACTCTACCAGATGAAGCTCTGTTAAAGGTTATGAATGAAGCTAGACGCACTAATAGAATGGCTGAAAGAGACGTTCGTGATTGGTTATATGTAGACTTCTTAGAGCCTGATATTGAAAAGAAGACCAGTTTTGAAGCTAAGATCTTTGATATCACCAGAGGTGGTATGAAAGTAATTCTTGAGGAGAATGGCGCTATGGTATTTATACCTTTCTCCTATATAAGCTCAAGTAAAGAGGATTTAGTACTAGCCTCTGATACTGGTGAAGCTTTAGTAAAAGGCAACGTTGTAAAACGCTTAGGAGATAAACTAAAGGTTAGAATCGTAGAAGTAAACAAGGAAACAAGATCAATTGTTGGTGCTCCTTGTGAACCTTTTGGTGGTCTTATCCTAGCAGATCCAGCAACCTTAAAGCGTGGTGGTAATAGACCAAACCGCCGTTAAGCTATAGTCTCGACTTTGAAATTCTTCAAAGTCGAGAATTTTATCTAAGCCTTATAAAAGATCATTTAACTAAATTAAGCTCAGGAGCCCAAAGGCTCCTGGTAAATTAACTAGTTTTCAATACCAGATTGTTTAATTAAAGCATCAACACTTGGTTTTCTGCCTCTAAATTCTTCAAAGTTCTTCATCGGATCACTTGCACCACCACAAGCTAAGATTAACTCTTCAAAAGACTTACCAACCTCACGATTGAAAATACCTTTTTCTTCAAATAAAGAGAAAGCATCGGCAGCTAATACTTCAGCCCACTTATAGCTGTAATAACCTGCAGCATAGCCTCCTGCGAAAATATGAGTGAAATTATTTGGGAAGCGAGCATCTTTAAACTGAGGAGTTACTGCAACTTCCTTTTTAACTTCATTTAAAATCTCAAAAATTCTACCGCCCTTTGCTTTATCGTATTCAAGATGAATTCTAAAATCGAATAAAGCAAATTCAATTTGACGTAACATTGCCATTGCTGATTGGAAGTTTTTAGCTGCAAGTAAAGCTTCTAACTTCTCCTTTGGTAATGGTTTATGAGTTTTTACATTTGAAGATAAGAATTGCAATACCTCATTTTGCCAAGCATAATTCTCATTAAATTGACTTGGTAATTCCACTGCATCCCAAGGTACACCATTGATACCTGAAACATCAGAAATATCAATCTTAGTTAATAATTGATTTAAGGTATGACCAAACTCATGGAATAAAGTTACAACTTCATCGTGAGTAAGTAAGGATACATCTGAATTTACAGGTCTTGAGAAATTGCAAATTAAATAAGCTACTGGTAACTGTAGTACACCATCAAAACGGTAGCGACGAGTTAAACACTCATCCATCCAGGCGCCACCATTTTTACCAGGTCTTGCATAAAGATCCATAAACAATGAACCAATGCGAGAGCCGAACTTATCCTCATAGACATCAAAGCATTTAACATTTTCATTCCAAACGTCAACGCCATATCTTTGTTTTAAGCTGATGCCATATAAACGATGAGCACACTCAAACATGCCTTCGATTACTTTATTCTCAGGGAAATATGGTCTTAACTCTTCTTCTGAGAATGCATATTTCTCCTGACGTAATTTCTCTGAATAGTAAGCCAAATCCCAAGGCTGTAATTGATCACAGCCTTTGCTTTTTGCATATTCTTGTAAAGCTTGAATTTCTTTTTTACCTTGTTTTAAGGATTTTTTAGCTAAATCTTCTAAAAAAGAAACTACAGTTTCTGGAGTATCTGCCATCTTAGTTGCTAAAGATAAATGAGCGTAAGACTTAAAGCCTAATAGCTTGGCTTCCTCATCACGTAACTTTAAGATCTCCTCCATGATAGGAGCGTTATCCCATTTACCTGCGTTTGGACCTACATCTGAAGATCTAGTGTTGTAAGCAACATACATTTGTTCACGTAATTGTCTATCTTCACAATAGGTCATAAATGGAAGGTAAGATGGCATCTCTAAAGTGAAAACATAGCCCTCTTTTTTCTGATTCTGAGCTTCACTTAAGGCAAGTTTAATCGCACCTTCTGGCAATCCTTTTAACTTTTCTTTATCAGTGATATGTAAAGTAAAACCGTGGGTTGCGTCTAATACATTGTTAGAAAACTTAGACTGTAATTCTGATAGTCTTGATACGATTTGAGTGTATTTTTTCTGATCTTCAGGAGGTAAATCAATACCACTTAACTTAAAGTCTCTTAAAGAATTTTTAATTGCTTTTTGCTGTGGTAGAGATAAACGACCAAAAGCATCTGAGGTTTCAATCTTTTTTAAGATCTCAAAGTAAGGCTTATATTGACCTGCCCAAGAGCTAAACTCTGACAATAAAGGTAAACACTCATCATGTACAGCGCGAAGCTCAGGGGTGTTATTTACAGAATTTAAATGAGAGACTACAGACCATACTTTAGATAATCTGTCATCAGCCTCTTCTACTTGAGCGATAGTATTATCCCAAGTAGGATCTTCTTTATATTTTGAAGATACTTCTTCAATTACTTGTCTGCACTTATTGATTGCAATAGTAACAGCTTCTTTTACATGCTCAGGTTTAATTGCTGAAAACTCAGGCATACCTGAATAATCTAATAATGGATTTTGAGTCATATTGATCCTTAAAATAATCTTAAACTAATTGCGATTTTACAATATTTTAGAGAATAAAAAACGCCTGTGATAAGAATGATTTTTTCAGGTTTAAATAAAGTATGTAAAAGCGTCATTAGTATTGTAAAATAGCGACATATTCAATAAAAAACAGTTAGTTACAGCAAAAATAACGGAATTTTTTATGTCAGATCTAAATGAAAGTATCTATCATCAACGTATTCAAAGACTATGTGAACTACTTGAAGAAGATCAATTAGATGCACTGATAGTAACTCATGACGATGAGTATCTTTCCTATGAATTAAATGAAGATGAGGAAAGATTAAAGTACATAACTGGCTTTTCAGGTAGCGCAGGCTACGCTGTGATCACAAGAAATAATAGTGAAGCTATACAAAACTTCTTAAAAAATGGCGCAAAACTAAAGTCCACTATCAATGGAGATCAAGTTGAAGCTACCAAAAACTGTGCTGTATTTGTAGATGGCAGATATGTAGTTCAAGTAAAAGAGCAAACTGATAGCGAAATTTTTGACTGTTTTAATTTCCCTGCAATCTCGCCTACAGACTGGATTTGCAATGTACTGCAAAAGAACAGCACTGTAGGTATTGATCTTAACTGTATCAGTTATAAAGAATTTTTAAAAACCAAAGAAGAACTTGATAATTTTAATATCAACCTAAAAGCTACTGATGGTAATTTAGTTGATAAGATTTGGGAAGATAAGCCTGAGGCTGTTGTTTCCGATATCATGATCTTCCCTGATGAATATAATGGTTGCCCAAGTCCACAAAAAAGACAACAAATTGCGCAAATTCTAAGAAACAAAGAATTAGATGCCACTGTAATATGCGATCCTGAAAGTATCTGTTGGCTACTAAATATTAGAGGTAGAGACAGAAAATACTTACCAGTTATCAACTGTAAAATGGTAGCCTACTCTAATGAAGCACTAGAGTGGTATATCAATACTGATCACTTCAAAGACGATACTTTACTTGAAAGGCTACAGGAGCATATTGGTCATATTGATATTTTCTCTGAAGACAAGTTTGACGATGTACTTGAGAGATTATGCTCATCAAGTTGTACTGTTTATGTAGATCCTGATACTACAAATGCGCATACCCTACTAAGTTTATACGAAGGTGGAGCTCAAGTAATTGAGGGTATTGGTTTATGTCAGCTACCTAAGGCTACCAAAAATCACATCGAAATTGCTGGTGAATATAAAGCTCACATCAAAGATGGCATTGCAATGTGCCGTTTCTTATCGTGGCTTGATAACCTTACTTTACTTGAAACAGCAGAAAACGATGATGCCTTTATGCGCAGAGTTGAAGGTACGACAGAGGCAGATTTAGCTAGTCGCGCTCTAAGTTTTAGAAAAGTAGAAGCAGGTTTTATTGAATCCTCCTTTGCTACCATATCAGCTTTAGGACCTAACGCTGCTATGTGCCACTATAATCACGAAAATGAGAAAGAACCTCGTGCTTTAGGTAAAGATAGTATCTACCTAATTGACAGTGGTGCTCATTTTATTGAAGGTACTACTGATATCACAAGAACTGTACTAGTTGGTCCTCACATTAGCGATGAGATTAGAAAGATGTACACTTTAGTACTAAAATCTCACATCGCTTTAGCTACAGTTTGTTTCCCTAAAGGAACCTCTGGCTTACAAATTGATGCTATAGCAAGACGTCCACTTTGGGATTGTGGCTTTGATTTTGCTCATGGTACAGGTCACGGTGTAGGTCACGTCTTGTCCGTACATGAAGGACCTCAGTGCATTTCCTCAAAACGCTCAACTATACCTTTAGTTCCAGGTATGGTTATTTCTGATGAGCCAGGTTTCTACAAAGAAGGAGAATACGGTATTCGTCTTGAAAATCTATTAGTGGTACTACCTTGTACACAACCTGGTATGCAACACATGTTGTGTTTCTCCCCACTAACCTTAGTACCTTTTGACAACCGTTTAATTTTAAAAGAATTACTATCACAAAAAGAAATTGATTGGCTTAACAATTACCATCAAAATGTTAATAATGTAATAACCAATGCAGCAACTTCCTTAACTGAAAGTGAAGTAAGTTGGTTAATAAACGCTACCAAAGCTATTTAGGAGTAGTAAATGTTTTTCCTAAAAAAGAGTCTACCTAGTTCTTTATACTGCCAAACAAGATTACAGCAGTTGCCTACAATTCCTGTAGACTCTTCTTCCTATACTATTTTAGAAACACCACATAGATGTTATTCAAGAATATTGCAGTTAATTGAAAATGCTAAAGAGAGAATTTTAATCACTGCTTTATACCTTCAGGATGACGAAATTGGTAGAACTATCCTAAATGCTTTATATAAAGCAAAAGAGAAAAATCCTAAACTCTATGTACGTGTTTATGTAGATTTTCATCGCGCTCAACGTGGTTTAATTGGTAAAGGTCCATCTTTAGGTAACTCTGAGCTTTACTATTCCATGGCTAAAGATTGTGAAAACCCACCTGCAATTTATGGTGTACCAGTTAAAAGACGTGAGATTTTCGGTGTAATGCACTTAAAGGGTTTTGTCTTTGATGATACAGTTTTATACACAGGTGCAAGCATCAATGATGTTTATATGGATTACAACGGTAGATATCGCTTAGATAGATACCATGAAATTCATTCAAAAGAGTTAGCTAACGTAATGTGCGCCTATGTTACTAACGCTTTTCACAAGAATTTTGCAGTTCAAGACTTTTCTCAAGGAAAAGTAAAATCAGCAAAAGAAATGCGTGAGGAAATCAAAGAGTTAAGACGCCACCTAACTACTACTCAATATACTTTCAAGAATGAGAAGATCCGTGAATATCAAATTGGATTAACTCCTATTGCAGGTCTTGGCAAGCGCGCAAATCAGTTAAATAAAGCGATTTTGTGGCTAATTGGAGCAGCAAGAGAAAAGTTATTTATTTGTACTCCTTATTTCAATCCACCTAAGTTAATTGCTAAAGCCATTGAAGATGCTTTAGCAAAGGGTGTAAACATCACCGTAGTAGTTGGTGATAAAAAGGCTAATGACTTTTTCATTAAACCTAATGAAAACTTCTCTCCTGTAGGTGCTGTACCTTATATTTATGAGCAAAATCTAAAAGATTTTATCGAGAAAAATAAAGAATACATCGATAAAGGTACATTAAAGATTATGCTTTGGGAAGATAAAGATAATACTTACCATGTAAAAGGCATGTACGTAGATAACAACTTAGCTTTAATCACTGGTAATAATCTAAATCCTAGAGCTTGGAGTTTGGATTTAGAAAATGGCATTATTGTGTCCGATCCATACCATCAGCTCACTGAGAAATTTACCCATGAGCAACAATTTTTATTAAGACATACTAAGCAAATTCTAAGTACAGATGATCTTGATAGCTTTGAATCTTACCCTGAGGAAGTGCAAAAGTTACTCAAGAAAGTGAAGAGACTTAGAGCTTCCATCTTTATTAAACAGCTTCTATAAGTAATTTATGGCTCTAGATAACGATACACTCTACACTAGTACGGATATAGGCACCATTAGTGGTCTAGGGCCAAGCTATACAAAAAGCTTTTATAATAAAGGTTTTTATAATCTCTTTGAGTTGTTACTCGACTTTCCTTTTAAATATCTTGATCAAACTAAACTTACAAAAATCAAAGATATTAAGGCAGATGGAAGTTACTATCTAATCGATGCAACCATTGCAAGCGTAAAGCTTATCCCATCAAGAAAAAGCATTTTAAAAGTATTTCTTTGTGATGATAATGCTTATCTTGAAACCGTATTTTTTAATCTTTATCCAAACCAAATTCAGCAATACAAAGTAGGTCGCAGACTCTTAGCTTTTGGTCCTGTAAAGCTTAACGCTTACAACGGCTCTTTAGTACTCTCGCAGCCTACCGTAACTTTTTTAAATCAAGACGATACCGTTGAAACTCAAGAAAGATTAACACCTGTCTATCATGCGGTAGAAAAAGTACCTCAAGGAATTATCAGAAAAGTTATCAATGGAATAGTATTTAAACTTAAAAGTTTACCTTTAGCTGAACTTTTACCACAAAAGCACAATCATTTTGCTTTGACTATTAATCAAGCTTTAGATTTAATTCATTACCCATATCCAAACAAAGATCCTAAAAAAGCTTTTATTTTAGAAAAAAGTACCGCTTTTAAAAGATTGTGTTTTGAAGAGTTAGTTGCTTATCAATTAACTTTATTGTCCTTAAAAGACAAAAACGATTTACACAAAAGTAGTGTTATTCCTAAAAGAGAGCTAGAAATAAAAGCTTTTATTGAGAATTTACCTTTTACCCCAACTAATGCTCAGAAAAAAGCCTACCAAGAAATCAGCGAAGATCTTAGCAAAGACAAACCAATGTTAAGACTTTTGCATGGTGATGTAGGATCTGGTAAGACTTTAGTTGCACTGCTTGCTTGTCTGCAAACTTATTATGCAAAGTATCAATGCGTGCTATTAGCCCCTACAGAATTACTTGCAAGCCAACACTACAATAATTTATCAAACTTATTAAAAGCTCTTGATTGTAAAATTGCTTTACTTACATCCTCTATAAAAGGCAATCAACGCAAGGCAATCTTAGAAGGGATCAAGACTGGTGAGATCCACATTATCGTAGGTACTCACAGCCTATTTCAAACCGATGTAATTTACCATAACTTAGCTTTAGCCATCATTGATGAGCAACATCGCTTTGGTATTGATCAAAGAATTGCCCTACTTAGAAAAGCTCCACAAGGCATTGCTTTACATCAATTAGTAATGACCGCAACCCCTATTCCGAGAACCTTGCAACTAGCTTTATTCTCAGATCTTGATGTATCGACCTTAGATGAATTGCCAAAGGGTAGAAAACCTATCATTACAGCAGTAATGCAAGATGAACAAAAACAAAAAATCATCAGAAGACTAAAAGAAGTTTGTGAACAAGGTGCTCAAGCTTACTGGGTTTGCCCTAACATCGATGAAAATGAAGATGAAACTGCTAGCGTAAAAGCAACCTATAAACAGTTAAAGCAAAGTCTTCCAAATTTAAACATTGGTCTATTACATGGACAGCTGTCTACTAATGAAAAGACTAAAGTAATGAAGGATTTCCTTGAAGGAAAATACCAAATCTTAGTTGCTACTACCATCATTGAGGTAGGAGTAGATGTACCTAATGCTAGCATTATTGTGATTGAAGGTGCTGATAGATTAGGCTTAGCTCAGTTACATCAATTAAGAGGTAGAGTTGGTCGTGGTGCTAAAGAATCTTATTGTATTTTGGTGTACAAAAAAGATCCTGAAAAAAATAACGAGATTGCTCAAAAAAGGCTTAGCATCATGAAAGCAACTAACAATGGATTTACCATTGCTACAGAAGATCTAAAATTAAGAGGACCTGGTGAAGTTTTAGGTCAGATGCAAAAAGGTTTTGGAATTTTTAAAATAGTTGATGTAAATAGAGATTATGAACTAATCGATGATGCTAGAGCTGCAGCTTTAGATATTATCCACCACGATAAAAACACAGCTGTTGCTCTAATGAAAAGATGGTATCCATCCTTTAAGGTGTAAAGTTTATGGCATTAAAAACCAACATAGTCAGCAAGAAAAAGAATACCGCTCTTAAGAAAATTCTTAAGATTGCAACTGCCTTTGTATTATTCATTGCCATCATAGTAATTGGTGGAATTTTATATTTTAATAATCAAAATATAAAAACCCCTCTATTAAAGTACTTATCTGAAAAAACTAGCCTTAATATCAATTGCGACAAAATTGAGTTTTCTCCCCTTTATCCTAATGTATTAAAGCTTGGTGGAGTGACTATTGACGGCATTAAGGTTTCAGAAGTCTATGTAGAATATAGCCTTGAAGATTTATTTGATAATAAAGATTTGGATATAAAATACCTCTATTGCAAAGGCATTACCTTCAAAGAGCAAGATTTATCAAACTTAAAACAAGAGCAGATACCTTTTGAAGCTATCAAAATTGGCAAGCTAGATTTAATTGATACTCCACTATGGTTTAATAATTTCAAAGCTCAACATGCTACCTTTAGTGCTCAAAATTTCTTACTAATGGATAATATTAGTTTTGAAAACGGATCATTAAGCGCTGATACAGCACAATTTGAAAATCTCGAATTAAAAAAATTAAATACTAAAATTGATCTTGAAAAAGAAGCAATTAGGACCAATCAATTTAATGCTCAAGTATTAGGTGGACAAATTCAAGCAGATTTAAAGATAGATCCTGCTAAACGAGAAATAACCTTTAACTCTTTAACTTTAAACAAAATTATTCTCAAAGATTTAACTCATGACCTACCTAAATACACTATAAGTGCTGGAATCTCAAATCTCTATGACTGTGTAGTAATTCTGCCACAAAGCAAAGTTATACTTGGTCAAATCACAGGACAAGTAAAAGATCTTTTCCTTGATAAAAACCAAATCAATTACAATTTTGATGGAAAAATTGATGAAATCTCCATTCCTTCACTTCAAATTACTGCAGAGCACAATGAGGTAAATGCTACTGCTTTAATGGATAGTCTGCAGCTTTCACTAAAAGGAAAAGTATTTCAAGGCGAGTTTAACTTAAATTCTAACTACACTAAAAACTTGAAAGATTACTACCTAAATATCGATAACTTTACTTTAAAAGATGCCAAATTAGAGCCAACCACTCAATTAGTCGATTATCTAACGACTAAAGCTTTTGAGCACAATACTTATATTAAAAGCTTAAATCTTGATAACTGTGAATTTGTCTCTAACATAGATGCTTTCCCTATCACTATAAAAGCAGTAAAACTAAATTCTCACAACTACTCTTTTGATAAAGATAGTCATCTACTTGTTGGCAATGAAGCTCAAAGCACCCTTGATTTAGATAGCTTGTATATAAAAGATCTCTTTATCAAAAGAGCAACCGTACATTCAAAGTTACACGACAAAATCTTTAGTGTAAATTCTGATTTAATAGAGTTTTCAAAAGGTAACAACCTAAGCTTTAGCTACACTTATGATGACAAGCTCAAAGAAGCTCACTTTAATGCTAACGCTAAAGACTTTAATTTAGAAAATCTAAACTCTAGCTTTTTTAATCATCTATTCAATGGCAAAGTTGATTTCAGTACAGATTTAGCTTTTTATGCTCAAGACTCTAGCCATGAAACTTTTGATAATGTTCCAAGCCCTGAAGAACAGGAGCAAATCGTCACTGAAAGTAATTTACTCAAAGAAGATATTCCTTCCTATGCAAAACCTTTTTATGGCTACAACCTTGTTAATACTAATCAATTTTACTTAAAATCTGCTACTACAGAAGGCGAGTTAAGCCTAAGCTCTGACAGCTTATTTATTTCAGATCTTGGCTTAGATTTAGTTAACGGTGGACCTAAAAAGGATTATGTACTAAATTTTGAGGATTTCTTATTTGCAATTAAAGGCTCGGATCTTGGACTTTATAAGTTAGATCTTGAGGCTACTATTGAAGACAATATAGTTAAAACAAAACTATCAAGTGATCTTACAAGCTCTCATATCAGTGCTCGTGCAAGTTATGATCTTATATCTAAAGAACTCTCCTCAAGAACAACCTTTGTATCTTTACCAAAAGATAGTCTAAGTACTCTCAAAATTGAAGGTCCAATAAAAGATCTTAAAGTCATCATCAATGCCATTACTCGTGGTGAAATGCGCAGTGGCATCAATACAGATCATTTACAAGACACAAAAGGAAAAGAGACTAGTTTAGAAGAGTCAAAAGTAGAAACACCTGCGCCAAAGGAAACTACTTTAGAGCAGGCAGATCTGAAAGCAGAATAATTTAATTCTTTTGAGATACTGTAATCTTGATAGAAGGTTTCTTCTTAGTTTGAATTAAATCATCCGAACCTAGAGTTGAGCCTGTTACATTAGCAAGATACACCATGAAGCTTGGAACTTCATCTGAAAGACCTGACCTTACTACACCTAAGGTTGCAGTAAACTCAGCGCCTAACAATACTATCCACCAGGAAATATAAATCCAAATAAATAAGACAGGAATTACTGCTATAGCACCGTAAATAGCTTCATAATTAGAGAAGTTTAGAATAAATACAGAAAATACTTTCTTTGAAACTTCAAAAACTACGGTAACGAATAAAGCCCCAAATAAAGCATCTTGAAACTTTACCCTTACTCTTGGAACAATAATATATAAAGCAGTAAGCAAACCACACTCAATTAGAATTGGGAAGATAAAGTAAGCTAGCATTAGTGGGACACCTAAAGTTTCTTTTGAGGAAATAGCAAAAGACATTACTTTAGTGAAGATCCAAATAATAATACCTAAAGCTACAGGACCTAAGGTAAGTAAAGTCCAATAAATAGCTAACATGGTACCAAGCTTTCTTCTACCACCACGCCAAATTCTATTTAAACATTGATCAATTGAGCGAACTAAAAGTAAAGAAATAGCAAAGAATACTACAGTACTTGTTACTGTTAATTTTCCAGAATGCTCTACAAAGGTACCTACGTAATTACCTAAAGTCTCGGCAAATACGGGCATAAAATTCTCTTTAGTAAAGACTTTTAAGCTTTCTCTTACATCTTCAAAGGAAGGGAAAACTGCAAAGATATAAAAGCAAACACTAATAGCAGGAATTAGCGCTAAGATTGAAGTAAAGGATAAAGCTGAAGCTTCTAAGCCTATAGAATCCCTTTTTACTCTGTTAAAAAAGTATAAATATAATTCCTTCACGTTACCGTCCTAAGCTAATTTATAATTTAGTTTTTTCCTATTTCTTGCTCATTATACTGAAAACAACTCACAAGATTTTAGTGTTTTAGTTAAAATTTGATGTCAGTTTCTTGATTTATCAGAATAAATCTACCTTAAATAGAACAATTTCGTCTTTTTTTTCTATAAAATGCTAGATAGCTCAAAATTTACGCTAAAATATCGCAAAATTTCTTTTTCATTTTTTTAATTTCTCTTTCTTAAAAAGAGATCATATCTAGATAGGTTATCGAAAAATGGATGTTCAAAAAATCCGTAACATTGCAATCATTGCTCACGTTGACCACGGTAAAACAACCCTAGTTGACAAGTTATTGCGTCAATCAGGTACCCTTGACCGTGCTGAACTAGGTCAAGAGCGCGTAATGGATTCTAACGATATCGAAAAAGAGCGTGGAATTACAATTCTTTCAAAGAATACTGCTATTAACTGGAATGACTACAGAATTAACATTGTTGATACCCCAGGTCACGCTGACTTCGGTGGTGAAGTAGAACGTGTTATGTCCATGGTAGATTCAGTACTACTTCTAGTAGATGCTGTTGATGGTCCTATGCCACAAACCAGATTTGTTACCCAAAAAGCTTTCGCTGCTGGTTTAAAGCCTATCGTGGTTATCAACAAGTGTGATAGAGAAGGTGCTCGTCCTGATTGGGTAATCGATCAAGTTTTCGACTTATTTGATAACTTAGGTGCAACTGATGAGCAGTTAGATTTCCCTGTTGTATATGCTTCTGCATTCCAAGGTTGGGCATCTTTAGATCCTGATTCTCATGGTGATACCATGGAGCCTTTATTCCAAACTATCGTGGATAAGGTAAGTCCTCCAGAGGCTGATCTTGATGGTCCATTCCAGATGCAAATTTCATCCCTAGACTTTACCTCCTACGTTGGTGTTATCGGCGTTGGTCGTGTAAAGCGCGGTATTGCAAAGGCTAACCAAGTAGTTACCATCGTAGATAGAGATGGTAATACACGTACCGGTAAGATTGGTCAAGTTTTAGGTTACTTAGGCTTGAGAAGATCTCAAGTAGACTGCGCTGAAGCTGGTGACATTATCGCTGTAACAGGTTTAGGCGAGTTAAAGATCTCTGATACTATTTGTGATCCTTCAAAGGTTGAAGCATTACCAGCTTTATCAGTTGATGAGCCTACTGTTTCTATGAACTTCTGCGTAAATACCTCTCCATTTGCTGGTCGTGAAGGTAAATTCATTACCTCAAGAAACATTGAGGAGAGACTAAGAGAAGAGTTAGTTCACAACGTTGCTTTACGTGTAGAAACTACAGAAGATACCGACAGATTTAAGGTTTCAGGTCGTGGTGAGTTACACCTATCAGTACTTATTGAAGAAATGCGTCGTGAAGGCTACGAGTTAGCAGTTTCTCGCCCTGAGGTTATTCTTCATAAAGTTGATGGCAAGACCTTAGAGCCATATGAGGTATTAACTCTTGATCTTCAAGAAGAGCATCAAGGTCCTGTAATGGAAGAGTTAGGCTTACGTAAAGGTGAAATGAAGAACATGGTTCCTGATGGAAAGGGTCGTGTTCGTCTAGACTATAGAATTCCTGCTCGTGGCTTAATTGGTTTCCAATCATTATATATGACTCTAACTTCAGGTACCGGTTTAATGTACCATACCTTTGATAGTTATGATGAGTATGTTGGTGGCACCATCGGTGAGAGACAAAATGGTGTGTTAATTTCTAATGATACAGGTAAAGCTGTACCTTACGCTTTATGGTTCTTACAAGAGCGTGGCCGCTTATTTGTAGAGCCTGGTGAGGAAGTTTACGAAGGTGAGGTTATCGGTCTACACGTAAGATCTAATGACTTAACCGTAAATCCTTTAAAGACCAAGAAATTAACCAACGTTCGTGCAGCAGGTTCTGATGATAACATCATCTTAACTCCAGCTATCAAGATGACTCTAGAGCAATCTTTAGAGTTTATCAACGAAGATGAGTTAGTAGAGGTTACCCCTGTAAGCATTCGTATCCGCAAGAAGAATCTATCAGAATTAGATAGAGTGCGCGCTTTCCGTGCGGCTGGTGGTAAAAAAGCTGACGAATAAAGATCACTTTTAGTGCTTTAAAAAACCTGTATGGATCATACAGGTTTTTTTATTTACGCAATTTTTTCTAATTATCTAATTGAATAATAAGTAATTTTACAATATTTTCCCATCCCTTATCGAAAATCCTTTGTGCACTAATTTTGTGCTATGCAATAAAAATGTGCTAAAGTGTATCAAAATAGTGAAGATTTAAAATAATCACACCATAGAGATACACAATGTTTACTTTAGATAAAAGGAATATTTTAGAAAGTTTAACTACAGCTGTTTTAATAACAGACAAGACTTTCATAATTGAGTATGCCAATACTGCTGCAGAACAATTGTGTGGTATTTCTAGATCTAGACTTGTTAATCATTGTGCAACTAATTTAATTGATAGAAGTGAAGAAACTTTACTAAAAACTCTTCAAGAAACTGATTTTTATAAAGACTTCCAAGGCTTTTCAGCTGCAGGTGTATTGCTATCCCCTCTTGCAGGAAAGTCCACAAAAGCAGATATCACTATTTTTCACTACAATAATGAAAATTTTGATGGTCTTCTAATTGAGATCCACACCATTTCTCAGCAAGAGAAACTCATCAATCAGATCCAACAGAATTATCAATACACAGCTGCAAGAGATTTAATCAGAAGCTTAGCTCATGAAATTAAAAATCCACTAGGTGGTATTCGAGGGGCAGCTCAATTGATTGAAATGATGTATGGTAACACCATCAAAGACATCAAAGAATATACCAATGTAATTATTGAGCAATCAGATAGACTAAAAGTACTAGTTAACAACTTACTAGGACCGCAAAAACCAAATCCTTTAACTAAGGTAAATATCCATTACCTCTTAGAGAAGGTAATCAAACTAGTACAAATGCAACCTGAGATTAAGAATATTAAGTTAATCAAAGATTACGATCCTAGTTTACCAGAGTTAGATCTTGACCAAGATTCAGTTGAACAGGTTATTTTAAATATCGTAAATAATGCAATTCAAGCTTTAGGTGAAGTTGATAAAGAAGACAAATACATAAGAATCAAATCTAGAGCTAGCATTAGAACCATTGTTAGAAATAAGAAATATCCAACCGCAATTATTATCTCTATTAGTAATAATGGTCCTGAAATTCCAGAGAATATCTTACGTACTATTTTCTTCCCAATGGTTACCACTAAAACTAATGGTACCGGTTTAGGATTATGCATTGCACTAAATATTATTGAAAGACATCATGGCACGATTGAATGTGTTTCTGATGCAAATGAAACAACTTTTAAAATTATTCTACCTTTAAAGTCTAGTAGAAAGAATGGAGAACAATAACTATGAATCCAATGATCTGGGTTATTGATGACGATGCAAGTATTAGATTCGTCTTTGATAAAGCATTAGATGCAAATAGTATCACTCACCGTCTATTTGAAACCGGTGAAGCAGCTCTTACAGCTTTAGAGAGTGAAACACCAGACGTAATTGTTTCTGATATTAGAATGCCTGGCATTAACGGTCTAGATTTAGTTAAAAAAGTTCATGAAATCGATGAAAATATTCCTTTCATTATCATGACAGCCCATTCTGATCTTTCTGCAGCTATTGATGCCTATGAAGAAGGTAGCTTTGAATATTTACCAAAGCCATTTGATATTGAACAAGCAATAAGTGTAATTAGACGTGCTGCAGTTCACCGTGTAAATATGATCCAAATGCTAAATCAAAAAGCAAAAGCAGAAAACCAAACTTCTGCTACTGCAACTGATTCTAATGAGGAAGCAGAGATCATTGGTAAATCCCCTGCAATGCAAGAGGTGTTTAAATTTATCGGTAGAGTATCAAGAACTGATTTACCTGTTCTAATTCATGGCGAAGTAGGCACTGGTAGAAGCCAAGTTGCAAAAGCTTTACACAATCACGGTGAAAGAAAGAATGGTAAATTTGTATCTTTAAACTTAGCTTCTCTTTCCCCTGAAATGGTTAAATATGAGCTTTTTGGTGATATCAATAAAGACATTTCTCAATGTGCTTTAGTAAAGGCTGAAGGTGGTACCTTATTTATCAGTGAAATTGCTGATTTACCTATGGACTGCCAAAACAGAATTTTACAACTATTACAAAAGCAAGAATACTCACCAATAGGTGCAACAGAGCCAATTCATGCAAATGTAAGAGTGATTGCCTCAACTTCTCATAACCTTGAAGAAAAGATTAAAGAAGGATCTTTTAACTCTGATTTGTACTATCGCTTAAACATTATCAATATCAATATTCCACCACTAAGGGATAGAAATAATGATATTCCAATGTTAGCAAAGCATTTCTTAGCTCAAACAGCACTAGAATCTCATACAGAGCCTAAGAAATTAACTTCAGAGGTACTAGTATTCTTATGTCGCCTACCATGGCCTGGCAACGTAAGACAATTAAAGAATCTATGTAAATACTTAACCATTATGGTTACTGGCAGAGATATTCAACTTGTGGATTTACCATCAGAGTTTTTACATGCAAATACTCCACAAACTAAGACCATTCAAGCTAATACTAGTGCTAATAAAGAAAATTCAACTTGGCAGGAGTTATTAAGAGCTTGGGTTGATAGCAAATTGAAATCCGGTGAGCACGATATCTTAGCAGAGGCTGTTCCTGAATTTGAAAAAATTATGCTTGAAGCAACCTTAACCTTCACTGGTAATCACAAGCAAGAATCAGCAAAACTATTAGGCTGGGGTAGAAATACCTTAACTAGAAAAATTAAAGAACTTAACATCAATTAACCTTTTAGTTTGAGTTTTTTAAGCCTATTTGATTAACTTTCAAATAGGCTTTTTTCATGATAGAGGTCAATGAATTAACCAAAATCCAAACCTTTTATTCAATATTGTGAAATGCACCTAATCACAAATTAGTCACTATGTACTATTCTAATAAGGTTAAAAATGGAAATTTGGAGATAATTCTATGAACAACAATAAATTTACTAAGAACGTCGATAGCAACGATATTATGCTAAGTTTATGCCAAAGCGTAGCTAACGTAATTTCCTCAGCATCTTCTACAAATATTAGATTTGCACCTCTTGTTCAAAAGATCACCAAAACTCTTTTAACACCTGATATCGGTACATTTGTAATGTTCACAGGTTCCTTCTCAGGCATGGTAGTTATCAACTTCCCTAAAGAAACTGCTATGGAGATTTACACTTCTTACCTTAAGAATATGGGTATTCCTGAGACTGAGATTGCTAAAAATTACACTCAAGAAGAAGTTAGCAACACCTTAGGTGAGCTAATGAACCAAATTTTAGGTCACTTTACTAGACAAATTAGCGAAGAATTGCACATAAGAATAGATCAATCACAACCAAAAATGCTAGTATTGCCTCGCGAAGTACAAATTAGTATTTCCGTTAACTTAGATAATCCAAAGTATGGTAAAGTAACTTTCCATACTGAAAGCGGTAACGTTTTCTATGTTGAATTAGCTATGGATGATACTAGTTTTGTAGCAATTCAAGATTTTGAACCCCTAGGCTCATCTTCTCCTGATGATATCCTAGAGCAATTTAAAGCCAATTAAGAATAGATAAATGACAGATATCGATAAGTCAAAAGTTATTGATTTTAGAAGAACGACCTTTGTAACTAGTGCTCCTGACATTAGCAAATTGCCTAATGACGTTGGTGCTGAAATTGCTATTATTGGTCGTTCTAATTCAGGGAAATCCTCCTCCATTAACGCTATTTGCGATCAGAAAACTTTAGCAAAAACTAGTAGAACTCCAGGTAGAACTAGACTTATTAACCTATTTAAAGTTAATGAAGGCAAATATTTAGTAGATTTACCAGGTTACGGTTATGCTCAAGTTCCAGAGCAAATGAAACGTCAGTGGCAAAAAGCAATGACTGACTACCTACAACAGCGTAAATGTTTGTGTGGATTAGTGGTTACTATGGATATCAGAACTCCCCTACGTGATCACGACCGCATGATTATCGATTGGTCAATTGCAGCTAATCTTCCATGTTTAATCTTACTTACTAAAGCTGACAAGTTTGGTGTAAACAAGCGCAAAGAAATGGTAGGTGAGGTTAAAACTCAATTAAGTGAATTTGGTGGAAATTTCACTATTATTGCATTTTCTGCCCTAAGAAAAATAGGCATTGATGAAACTAGAAATGTCTTAAAAAATTGGTTCACTCTCTTTCATACTAACGACGACTCAATCTTAGAATAATAAAAATGGAAAAAGGTACATTGTTTATCGTATCAGCTCCATCAGGAGCTGGTAAGTCTTCACTTATTAACGCTTTATTAACTAGATTCAATCTTGATGACAAATTAAGATTATCTGTATCTCACACCACTAGAGCCCCAAGACCTGGTGAAGAGGATCATGTAAGTTACCACTTTGTAACCACTCAAGAATTTGAAGCCTTGATAGCTAGAAATGCTTTTTATGAGTACGCAAAAGTATTTGATAACTACTATGGAACTTCAAGAGAAATTGTTGAAAGTTGGCTTAATGAAGGAAAGGATGTCTTTTTGGATATTGATTGGCAAGGTGCTCGCCAGATAAGAAAGATAACTCCTGAAGCTAAAGGCATTTTTATTGTTCCTCCTTCTCTTGAGGAGCTTAACCGTCGTTTAGTTACTAGAGCTACTGATTCAAAAGAAGTTATTGAAAAAAGAATGAGTAAGGCTGTAAACGAGATTTCTCATTACAACGAATACGATTATGTATTAGTAAATGACGACTTTGAAGAAACTCTACTTAACTTAAGATCTATTGTTTTAGCTAATAGAAATACTAAAGAAAAGAAAGAAGCTAGCATAGAGAACTTATTCTTTAAGGCAAAATAGCTTAAAAAACACGTACTAGATTAATAATCTAAAACATTTTCGTGTATAATGAGCAAGTTTTAGCGCTCTTTTACCTATGGTAGTTTAAAAAGCCTATTTAAAAGCAAAACTACCTTAAAAGGATCATCAAAAAATATTAGAGTGCATGTCAATTTTTTTTACCACTAAATGATAAAATCACATTAGGTTGGTAGCTAAATTTACTTACGAATAATAGAAGGTATATAAAATGGCTAGAGTTACCGTTGAAGATGCTGTTGCTAAAGTTGGAAATCGTTTTGATTTAGTTTTATTAGCAGCTCGTCGTGCACGTCAAATTGCATCAGGTAGCAATCCTCTTGTTGAAGAAGAGAAAGATAAACCTACTGTTATCGCTTTACGTGAGATTGAAGAAGGTCTTATCACTAAAGAATTCTTAGATAAGCAAGACCGCAAAGAGCACCTAAAGGATGCTTCAATTCACCCTGCAGATAATGAATTTGCACCTATCGATGGCGTAGAGATGTTTAACTAGAGGTTCTCTTATGGGAGAGGATACTTGTTTAATTCCAAAATGCGAAGGATTAACTCCTCTAGAACAAGCTTTATCATCTCCTAATTTTCATTACTATGAGCACATGAGAGCACTAATGTGCTCTTATCTTCCTAAAGAAGCCGTAGCTTTAATCGACAGAACATTCTTTGTTGCTGATTTTGCTCACCGTGAGCAAAAAAGAGCCTCAGGCGAACCATATATCATCCACCCAATTGCAGTAGCTACTGTAATAGTCCAAATGCACTTAGATGTAGAATCAGTGCAAGCAGCTTTACTTCATGACGTTGTAGAAGACACCTTTATCACCTCTGATATGCTAGAGCAAGAGTTTGGTCCTACCGTCAATGAGATAGTAGATGGTGTTACCAAACTTGATAAACTAAGATTCCATGACTACAAAGAAGCTCAAATGGAGAATTTTAGAAAGATGATCTTAGCGATGACTAAGGACATCCGTGTAATTCTCATCAAGCTTGCTGATAGAACTCATAACATGAGAACTTTAGGTGCACTAAGGCCAGACAAAAGAGTCAGAATTGCCAAAGAAACTTTAGATGTGTTCGTGCCTATCGCTAACCGTTTAGGTATTTCTGACATAAGAGCCGAGTTAGAAGAATTATGCATGGCTTCTATCTACCCTATGCGTTATAGGGTGCTAAAAGCAGCTGTTACTCGAGCTAGAAATAATCGCAAAGAAGTAGTTTCAAGTATTCAAGAAGCTATTAAAGCTCGTCTTAAAGAAGCCAAAATCGAAGGCAGAGTTTTAGGTCGTGAAAAAAGAATTTTCTCTATATACAAAAAGATGGTTCACAAAGAACTGCAATTTAGAGAAATCATGGATGTATATGGCTTTAGAATTATCTTAAAAGACGTTGATACTTGCTATCGTGTTTTAGGTCAAATGCACAATCTATTTAAACCAAGACCTAACGGCTTTAAAGATTACATTGCTATACCTAAATTAAACGGTTACCAATCATTACACACTTCTTTAATTGGTCCACATGGTGTACCAATTGAAATTCAGATTAGAACCGAGTTGATGGATCAGATGGCAGCTCGTGGTGTAGCTGCGCACTGGGCTTATAAGGAGAATGGATCTAAAGCTGTTTCCACAGCCTCTCAAAAGAATGCTCAGGATTGGATTAAAAATCTAATAGATTTGCAACAAAGCGCAGGATCTTCACTTGAATTTGTGGAAGATGTAAAGACCGATTTATTCCCAGATTCTATCTTTGTATTTACCCCTGACGGTATGATTTATAACTTACCTAAAGGTGCAACCCCTGTAGATTTTGCTTATGCCTTGCATACTGATATTGGTAATCACTGTATCGGTGCGAGAGTAAATCACCACGCATTTCCATTATCTAGAAGCTTAATTTCAGGTCAAACCATTGAAATTATAACTTCCCCAACAGCAAGTCCAAATGCAATTTGGTTATCTACAGTGGTAACCTCAAGAGCGCGCTCAAGTATTAGACAATATCTAAAGGGACTTCGTTCTCAAGAGTGTCAATTGATTGGTAGACGCTTACTGCAAAATGCTTTGAGATCCCAAAAGCTAGATAACTTATCTGAAGAAACTATTCAGAATATCTTAGTAAACTTCAAAGAGCCTGATTTAAACGCTTTATATAGCGACATTGCCATGGGTAATATCTTAACTGTTGCTGTAGCTAAATTCTTAGATCCTAACACTCACAACCACCACGAGTTACCAATTAAAGGTACAGGTGGTATGCCATTTACCTTTGCACAATGCTGCATGCCAATCCCTGGAGATGAAATCATTGCTCATATTGCACAAGGTCGTGGTATCGTTATTCATACTAAAAATTGCAAGAATCTACGTCAAAGTGATCTAGGGCCTGGCAAATCCTTAAATGTAAGCTGGAACTACGCTATAACAGCTAATATGGACTTTAAAACTGGCTTACAAATTGAAATTGAGAACCGACAAGGTATTGTTTCAGAAATTTCTAATGCGATTGATCTTGCAAGCTCACGCATTGAAAGTATCAACTCTGATCTTAAAGATGAGAAGACTTTTAGAATTGAACTTGTAATTGCAGTAAGAGATAGATTACATCTAGCCTCTGTGATTAAACATTTGAGAAAAGTACCAAACATTCTTTCAATACATCGTCGCAAATAATCCTGTTTGCACTAATTTAAACAGAAATAGATAATTTATCTATATTCTAGTGATCTATATCATTTCATTTACTCTCTTTTGTTGTCTTTTTCTTGGTATGCCCTATATTTTCTAATAAGTCTTAAGGAAAATTACCATGAATAAATACACTAAAGCCTTTTTAAAAACTGATGAGTTGGTTGCTAAAAAAGAAGATCTTGAGAAATACTACTTATCTCATACTGAGAACTTGTCTTTTACAAACGACGAAGGAATTACCCTAACAGCGACTAAATTCATTGTTGATGATCCTATTGCAAGGATTGTGATTATTCCTGGTCGTGGAGAAATTGCCCACAAGTACTATGAGTTCTTCTACACCTTAGGACAATTACGCATAGGAGCCGTGATCTGCTTTGCTAGAGGACAAGCTACCTCCTCTCGTTTGCTTGAAAATAGGCAAAAATGCCATATTGAGCATTTTGAGGATTTTGCAAAGGACATTTGCTTTATTTTAGATAAGCTCAATATTACAAATTACAAGCTATTAGCTTTTTCACTTGGAGGCTTAATCTCTTTAGATATCATCAAGAATATGCCTAATAAACCAGAAAAAGCAGCTTTAATTGCCCCATATATTTGGCCTTACTTTAAATTAAATAAAACCTTATTAAAGCTATTTGTTAATACTTTAGGTACTCTTCCTTATACAAAGACTATGTATACACCTCATGGCAAGGAGTATAAGAAAGTGCCTTTTGAAATAAATCATCACTCTCATAATCAAGTAAGGTATGACAATTACCACGATTACTATGCAAAACATCCTGCCTACACTATTGGAGGACCAACCTTTAAATTCGTAAAAGAAGCTTTAAGAAAACAACTTGAACTTATCAAAGGAAAGTTTGACTTTACTATTCCTGTCTATGTTCAAGCTGCTGGGGACGATAAGGTTGTAAGTACAAAAGAGTCTCAGGCATATTTTTTAAGTCATCAACACGATACAATTCCACCTAAATATGAAATAATTGACAATGCTTACCACGATATCCTAAACGAAGATGATCAATATAGGATAAAATGTTTAGCTAATGCTTTAAAATTTCTAATAGGTTAGGAAAAGTAAATGACTCAAGAAGTTGATAATAATCCACAAGACGATGAGAATAAAATCCCTGTTAATATCATTACTGGTTTTTTAGGCAGTGGCAAAACAACCTTACTTAACCATTGGGTTAACAGTCCAGAATTAAAAGATACCTTAGTTTTAATCAATGAATTTGGTGACGTTGGTCTAGATCACGAATTAGTAGAATCTGTAGATTCCTCCGTTGTGCTATTACAATCAGGTTGCATCTGTTGCTCCCTTCAAGGTGCTTTAGTAGATAGCCTTGCAACTAACTTAATTAAAGCTCAACGTGGTGAAATTCCTCAGTTTAAACGAGTAATTATCGAGACTACAGGTCTTGCTGATCCTTCAGGTGTAATTAGCACTTTGTGTGGTGACGATTTCTTATTAGATCACTACTACCACGACGGTACTATTACCGTTTTAGATGGTATGTATGTACGTGAGCAACTAAAGAATCAATATGAAGCAGTAAAGCAAATTGCTTTAGCTGATTTGATTATTGTAAGTAAAACTGATCTTATTGATTCAGATGAAGTTGATGCTATCTATGAAATTGCTCAAAAAATAAATCCATCAGCAAAAATCTTACCTGCTATCAAAGGCAATCTATCTCCTAAAGTAATCTTTGATATCGGTCCTTATAAGAATGCCAACCAAGCATACGATCATAAGGTAACCTCTTGGCTTAATATTAAAGCTCCTAATATTGCCTCCTCTATTAGACCAGCTACAGTTACCTCTACTGTAGGTGTTGCAAAGCCAAAGATTATTGCTCACTCTAATATTGATTCATTTGCTTTAGAGTATGATGAGCCACTAGAGCCATTATCTTTACTTGCAGCTATCTCCTCTGTGCAAGAGCAATATGGTGATTCTATTTTAAGAATTAAGGGTATCTTAGATCTTAAAGATCAGGATAAACCTATTGTTATTCACGGTGTGTTAGGTAATCTATACCCATTATCAGAGCTTAGAGATTGGCCTGTAGGTGGTAAGAAATCACAATTAGTCTTTATTTGTAGAGCAACTGTGTTAGAGCAGATTAAACACATGTTTAATGAGATTATGTTAAACCCTAAAGACTCTACCCTATCCTACTATCAGCAAATGATAGACGGTATTGAAAAAGCTGAAGATTAAATCGAGTAGGGGGAGTTTAGCTCGCCCCTCTCACACCACCGTACGTGCGGATCCGCATACGGCGGTTCCAATTAGTCTCAATTGATAGCCAGAGAATAACCATATCATCAGCATAGCGCACAAACTTAATGCCTCTGCTATCTAATAGTTGGTCAAGCTCATTTAGCAGTATGTTGGCGAGAATAGGACTAATAACGCCACCTTGTGGGGTACCTATAGTATTCTTCTTGCTAACTTTGCCATCTTCACATATAGGAGCTTTTAGAAACTTGTGAATCAAAGAAATAACTCTGCCATCTTTTATCTTGTCTGATAAAAGTTGTAGGAGTTTACTATGATTTACAGTATCAAAGAACTTACTTAAATCTAAATCTATCACCCACTCTAGACCACTGTTGATGTATTCAAGCGCTCTTGTGACCGCTTTATTACAACTTCTGTTAGGTCTAAAGCCAAAGCTATTGTCAGAGAAAACCTTCTCGTACTCTTCAGATAAGACTAATGCAACGGCTTGTTGCACAAATCTATCTGTTACGGTAGGTATTCCTAATGGACGCTTTTCACCGTTATCTTTTGGAATATAGACACGTTTGATAGGCTTTGGACGGTAAGTACCGTTCAATACACTAGTAGAGATTAGACCAGGGTTCTCACGTATATAACCTTCAAAGTCTTTTGGTTCCATGTTGTCGACACCTGCCGAGCCCTTGTTACCAACGACTTTCTTAAAGGCTTTTGTTAGGATCCCCTTGCCGAGTATCCTCTCTAGCGTTATTGACTCAAAGTTTGCATTACTCATATCACTATATCACACTGATATTGTCGCCATCCTCCGTATAGCATTACCCTCGCATTCCGTGCTACTCTCAGCTATCTCGGTTATCTGAACAGTTTTACTGTACGATATCAGTTGTTCCTTATATTTTCATGGACTATTGGTTCGGTCCTTCCCTTAATACTCGTAAGGTACTACGACCTCTGCTGACTTCTTGCCATTCGTTGTTACTACCGTATTTCTACAGCTGACAAGATCTCCCTCGGTAAGATATTTAGCTTTCATTCCATATATCTGTCACTTTTACTACATCTATTCCGACTAGCTTTGGGACTTCGACATAACTTGCAATCTCATCCATAGACATAGCCTAAAGTGATTTCTGTTCGTCAGACCGGAACTTTGCTCCCCGCTTCTTTCAGCCTACACGTCACCGTGCACACCTTGCGGTACACTAATACTTCTTGCTAGTTAGCGTACTCAGGACTTGCACCCTAGAGCTAAATACCATGCAAGGCACACAAGAAAGGGGCGCATCAGCGCCCCCTTTCAAAGTTAGCAAATAATTATTCTTGCTCTTCCTTTACTGTATCACCAGTTACAACGATCTCTACACGACGATCAGGTGATAGACAGTCGATAACAGCAGCACGACCCTTTACAGAATCACACTTGTTACCAGTTACAGGAGATGACTTACCACGACCTTCTGAAGCAGTTAGAGTGGTTACACCGTTAGCTTGTAACTCTTGAGCAACTGCATCAGCACGCTTTTGTGATAGTTTCTGGTTGTAAGCATCTGAACCGATACGATCTGTGTAACCGTAAACAGCGAACTCAGTGTTTTGTAGGTTCTTTGAAGAAGCTACAACATCAGCTACAGCCTTCTTACCTTCTTGAGAGATGGTTGAACCATCAAATGGGAATAATAGACCAGCTGCTAGGCTGTGATTCTCAGTTACACGAACTGTTTGTTTTTGAGCTGGAGCTTGTACAACTGGAGCTGGAGTGTTACCACCGAATACAAAGTTAAAGCCTACATATAGTAAACCGGTATCTGACTCAGCTTTGAAACCATATTTATCATAATCTGAGGTCTTGAAGAAGTAGTCATAACCTGCGCGTAGGTTGAAGCTCTGATTGATTGCCCACTGTGCACCAACACCTAATACAGCACCGATGTTATCGTCGTGAGTATTTTCATAAGAAGTACGATTCCAAGTAGGACCAACCTTGAAGAATACGTCAGAACCTTGGTTATCTAAAGGTAAAGCGAATCTACCGTATAACTCAACGATATTGTTGTGATACTTGCTTGAAGAACCTAATTTCTCAATCTTAGCACCGTTTAAGTAATCATAACCTAAACCTAAACCGAACCAATCAGTAAAATTGTATTCACCGTTTAGCTTTAAAGCATAACCGTTCTTATCACCAACTTCAGCAGGAGCTGTAACATCGGTATTGAATGCATGAGTCCAACCTGCACCTGCACCTAATGCAAATGAACCTTCAACAGCTGCGTTAGCAGCAAATGAAGCAACTGATGCAGCAACAGCTAATGCTAATAAACTTTTTTTCATTTTGACTTCCTTTGTATATAAGACAGACAAACAATCTTTTACAAAATTATACTTAGCTAATAATTAGTCTAAACTAATTTATTAGTCCCTTACTAAATTAGTGATATTTTACCATTACTAAAAAACAACGGATCAAAAAAATGATAAAAATGAACAAAATTTTCAATTTAGATTGTTAGTAACAAAAAGGTTAAAAAAGCAATTTACTAAGAATATTTCTAGAAAAAACAGAAAATTAGAAGGGAATTTTGAGTAAAATGAAACAATATTTAGGAATACAGTGGAAATTTATCACATAGTAAAAAGCCCCGATATAATCGAGGCTTTATAATAAACTTTTGCAAAAGTTCACTAGAAAAGATTACTTGATCTTTCCTTCTTTGTATAGGACATGCTGACGAACAACTGGATCATACTTCATCATCTCCATCTTACCTGGAGTTGTACGACGATTCTTGTCAGTTGTGTAGAAATGACCTGTACCTGCTGTTGAATTTAAACGAATCTTTTCACGACCGCCTTTCTTAGCCATTTTAGTCTCCTTTAAACTCTTTCGCCTTTTGCACGCATATCAGCTAAAACTGCATCGATGCCTTTTTTGTCGATGATACGCATACCTTTGGTTGTTACACGAAGTCTTACGAAACGACCTTCGCTCTCAACCCAGAAACGGTGATATTTTAAATTTGGAAGAAAACGACGCTTAGCCGCATTCTTAGCATGGGAACGTAGGTTACCCACTGTTGGGCGCTTGCCCGTAACTTGGCAAACTCTGGACATGTTAGCTCACACTCCAAAAAAATTAAAAACAAAACAATTCAGTAAACACTGAAATTGATTAATGGGTCAATAAAGTTCACGTATTCTAGCACAAAAGAAGACTATATCCTACAAAATTAATAAATTTTGGGACAACTTTAGTCTATTAATACGTAACTTAAAAGCTTAGGGATCCTCCTAAACCTCTCGTGGTAATCTCAATATTATATATTAATTTTTAGCTTAAGATCAATGTTAAGCAAAATTCCTTGCATGATGTGTATTAATTCCTTGTATAATCCGATAGTTAAAGATAAAAAAAACTTTAGGGAGAAGGAAAAATGGATACACAATTAAAGAATCGTAAGATAATTTTGGGTGTAACTGGTGGAATTGCAGCATATAAGTCATGCACTCTTTGCCGTCTTCTCATCAAAGCAGGTGCCGATGTATATGTTTGTATGACCCCTGCAGCCACAAAACTAGTTGGAAAAGATACTTTTGAAGCTCTAACTGGTCATAAAGTAGCTATCGATATCTTTGATGAAGCAAAAGATATCTCTCACGTAGGTCTTGCTAAAGATGCAGATCTATTCCTAGTAGCTCCAGCTACTGCTAATACAATTGCTAAGATTGCAGGTGGTTTTGCTGACAATATGCTTACTGCAACCTTGCTAGCTTCAACCTGCCCCGTTGTTGTAGCTCCTGCTATGAATACTAATATGTACAATAACATCGCTACTCAAACTAATCTATCAACCCTTGTAAATCGTGGCATCTACGTGCTCACTCCAAATGAAGGAGAACTTGCATGTGGTATTGTTGGCACAGGTCGAATGAAAGAGCCTGAGGAAATCTTTAGCGATGTATGCTCTATATTGTCTAATCGCATTGCTTACATCAATCATCATCCACAACTTGGACTTGAACAAGAAAAATTACCTGCACCTCAAAAGCCACTTGAGCTTACCCAAACTAGATTATTACCAAAATCTTTAGGTGTTGGCTTAAAGGTAATTATTACAGCTGGTCCAACAGAAGAGCAAATTGATCCTGTAAGATACATTTCTAACAATAGTTCCGGCAAAATGGGTTATGCTCTAGCACAAGTTGCTGCCTATCTTGGTGCTGATGTAACTTTAATTTCAGGTCCTACTAATCTACAGACTCCATTTGGAGTAAAGCGCATTGATGTAAAGAGTGCTGTTCAAATGTTACATGCCGTAGAATCCTATGTAACTCAAGCTGACATCATGATTGGTTGTGCAGCAGTTGCTGATTACCGTGTAGAAAATCCTTCTCCTATAAAGATTAAGAAGAAGGATGATGAGGATTCTATTACCCTTAAGTTGATTAAGAATCCTGATATTGTAGCAACAGTTGGTCATCGCCAATCTCATAGACCATTTACTGTAGGTTTTGCTGCTGAAACTAATAATTTTGAGCAAAATGCAAAAGACAAGCTTGTTAAGAAGAACTTAGATTTAATCATCTTAAACGATGTATCTAACAAATCAATTGGCTTTAATTCAGATGAAAATGAAGTAAAGATTTTCGATAGAGATGGTCAACTTGCTCATTTTGATAAGCAAAGCAAGCAAGTTATTGCTCAACTTATTATGGAACTTATCTTTAAAACAGTTAGAAACAAATAATGCTAAACGTAAAAATTAAAATTTTAGATCCAAGATTAAAAAGTGATTTTCCTCTGCCTGAATATCAGACAGAGTCTTCTGCTGGCATGGATCTTAGGGCTATGGTAGATGAAGACTTTGTTCTAAATCCAGGGGAAGTTCGGATGGTTAACACAGGCTTTGCTATGCATATAGCAGATCCAAATGTTACAGCTTTAATTGTTCCTCGTTCTGGTCTTGGTTATAAGCACGGTATCGTACTTAGTAACCTTACAGGAGTAATTGATGCTGACTATCAAGGACCTTTAATGATGCCACTTTGGAACCATTCTACACAACCTTTTACTATTCATGTAGGAGACAGAGTTGCACAAATGCTATTTGTTCCTGTACTTCATGCAAACTTTGAGATTACAGACGATTTTGAGGAGGATTCTCAAAGAGGTCAAAAGGGATTTGGCTCAACTGGCATTTAGCTAATTTCTTAAAGGCTATGATTACCATAGCCTTTTAATTATTATTCATCTAAGGATTGAGTGCTAATAGTGTAAGACTCATATACTGGGGATACAAAAATCTTACCATCACCAGGATTTCCTCTTTCACCAGTCATAGATGCTTGCATAATGATAGATACTACTTCATCTTTTTCGTCATCCTCTACCACCATATAAAGCATGACTTTAGTCATCTCTTGATAAAGTACTTCTCCAACTTTGATTCCGCGCTCTTTGCCTCGACCTGAGACATTAAGCTTGGTCATTGCGCAATAACCTCTCGAATACAAAGCATCTTGTACATCCATCACTTTTTCTGGTCTGATTACAGCGGTAATTGCAAGCATATAGTAGCTCCTTAAATTCTACTAAATATTATTAAGTACACTTTAATCATACCTAATTTATTTAACATAATTTTAGAATGCACCATAAACGTAGAGCTATGTGCAATAACGGTTCAAAAATGAAAAGGTTTTGTGCAGGAAGGAATTAGGTGGAGATCTTTAAATCTCCACCTGAGGAAAGAAGGATTACCCTTCTCTAGTTGCTAAAATTTGCTTTAGCTTTTCAATTTCAATAGCGGTCTGAGCTGGTGCCACACCACCTTTGATATTTCTCTTAGCTAGAATAGACTCTAACTGTAAAATTGGATAAACATCATCCTCAATTACTTGAGAATACTCTTTGAACTCAGCAACAGACAGATCTTCTAGTGCTTTTTCTTTTGAAATAGCATAAAGAACAACTCTACCTACAATTGAGTGTGCCTCTCTAAAAGGAATACCTTTAGATACTAGGTAGTCAGCAAGCTCAGTTGCATTTGAGTACCCCCCCTTTGCTGCATCTTTGGCATTCTTTTCATTTAGCTTGATACCTTCAAATACCAATGAAGCCATATATAAGCTATCTGACCAGGTATCAATTGCATCAAATAATCTTTCTTTGTCTTCTTGAAGATCTTTATCATAAGCTAAAGGTAGTGCCTTAGTGGTAACTAACATACCTGTTAAAGCACCAACTACACGACCACACTTGCCTCTAATTAACTCTAGAGCATCTGGGTTTTTCTTTTGTGGCATTAGTGAAGATCCTGAAGTTACCTTATCTGATAACTCAACAAACTTAGCTTCACCACTGTTGTAGATAATTAAATCTTCAGCAAGTCTTGATAGGTGAACCATAGAGATACTTGCACAGGACAATAATTCCATTACATGATCTCTGTCTGATACGCCATCTAAGGAGTTAGAGGTAGCTGTCTCAAAACCTAAGTTACGAGCTAACTCATCTCTGTCGATGTTATAGGCTGTACCTGCTAAAGCAGCTGATCCTAAAGGACAGGTTGACATTAACTTCTTAGCATTTAATAGACGGTGATAGTCTCTATCAAACATCTGAACATAAGCTAACACCCAGTGAGAAAAAGTAACTGGTTGAGCTCTTTGTAAGTGGGTGTAACCTGGGAAAATTTTACCTTGATTTTCTTCAGCAACTTTTACAAGCTCTTTTTCAAGATGAACAATTGCTTTTAATACGTCATCAACTGCCTTGTTACACCATAATTTAAGATCTAATGCTACCTGATCATTACGGCTTCTACCTGTATGTAGCTTTTTACCTAAATCGCCTACTTTTTCAATAAGTCTTCTTTCAATATAAGAATGGATATCCTCATCACCAGCAGTTGCAATAGCATGAATATCTTTTGATACTTCTTCTAAAAGCTCTGATAAGGCTTTTTTTAAATCAGCATTTTCTTTAGCTGTTAATACACCAGCCTTATAAATTGCATCTGCCCAGCAGATTGAGCCTTCGATATCTTCTATTGCCATTCTGTAATCAAATTTTAAAGAATCGTTGTAGTCTTTAAATCTTTGATCTGGTCCTTGAGTGAACCTACCGCCCCATAGAGCCATAATCACCTCTAAAAGTTTTAATCTGTTAAGACAAAATACGGCTCAAAGATCCCTCTCTGAACCGTATTGCTTTTTAATGTTTCAAAGAATTACTTCTTTTTTGCATTAGCATTGATTGCACGAATTCTGCTTGGTAGAGAATATAGGCGAATAAAGCCCTCAGCATCAGCCTGACTATATACTTCATCTGCACCAAAGGTTACGAAGTCGAAGTTAAATAGGCTGTTTGGAGAATCCTTTTGGATGATCTCAATGTTGCCCTTATATAACTTAACTACAACCTTACCATTTACGTCTTTAGCTAGATTATCAGCTGCAGCTAATAAGATCTCACGTAGACGAGTGAACCAACGACCATCGTAAACTAATTGAGCAAACTCAATAGCTAAATGCTCACGGAATACTCTAGTAGACTTATCTAAAACTAGTTGCTCAATTGCACGTAAAGCTTTGTAAATGATGGTTCCACCAGGGGTCTCATAGCAACCACGTGACTTCATACCAACTAAACGGTTCTCAGTGATATCAATACGACCAACACCGTTTCTAGCACCAATCTCGTTTAACTTTTCCATCATATGGAAAGGTGATAATTCTTCACCATTGAAAGCTGTTACATAACCATTCTTGATGGTTAACTCGAAGGTTTCTGGAGTATCAGGAGCTTTCTCAGGATCGGTAGTCCATACCCATACATTCTCTGATGGAGCATTCCAAGTATTCTCTAGCTCACCACCTTCTGTAGAAATGTGTAAGCAGTTAGCATCACGGCTATAAATCTTCTTTAAAGAAGCCTTACATGGGATGTGACGCTTTTCTAGGTATGCTAATAATTCTTCACGAGATTGCATATCCCAAATACGCCATGGAGCGATAACGTCTAATTGAGGAGCTAAAGCTGCAACAGCACTCTCAAAACGAACCTGATCGTTACCTTTACCAGTTGCGCCGTGAGCAATTGCATCAGCACCTTCAGCTAGAGCGCACTCAACCATTGCCTTAGCAATGATAGGACGTGCAATAGCAGTACCTAGTAAGTACTCGCCTTCATAAATAGCACCAGTCTTCATAGCCTCGAAAACATAGTCCTTTACGAACTCTTCTCTTAAATCTTTAACAATGCACTTGCTTGCGCCAGATTGCTTTGCCTTTTGCTCAATACCTTCAAGATCATCGCGCTCTTGACCTACATCTGCAACGAAGCATACTACTTCGCAATCACCATAATTCTCTTTTAACCAAGGTACAATGGTAGAAGTATCTAGGCCACCAGAATATGCTAACACTACTTTTTTATAGTGCTTGTTCTCATGTTTTAACATTGCTTATTCCTCAAATATATTAAGCATTAATTAGCTTGGCAAGTACTGCCATGTGAATATGTAAGCGGTTCTCTGCTTCATCAAATACTACAGACTTAGAACCATCCATAACCTCATCGGTGATTTCATAACCACGGTGTGCTGGTAAGCAGTGCATTACAATCTTAGCACCAGACTTATCAACTAAATTTTGGTTAACTTGGTATGGCATGTAAACTTTCTTTACAGCCTCAAGTGGAGTGTTATCACCCATTGATACCCAAGTATCGGTATAAATCACATCGAAATCTTTTAATTTTGAAATATCATTCTCAACATTTAATACGCAACCATGTTGTTTAGCAATCTCATTTGCTTTAATAAATACAGCTGCATCTGGAGAACGATTTTCAGGGCAGAAACAAGTTACGTTTGCACCTAAAATTGCACCTGCTACAAATAATGAATTTGTAACATTATTACCGTCACCTACGTAAGCTACCTTTACACCTTCAATCTTACCTAAATGTTCTTTAATAGTTAGGTAATCAGCCATAGCTTGAGCTGGGTGATATAAATCTGATAAAGCATTAACTACTGGTACAGAGCCATACTTAGCTAACTCTTCTAAGGTACTTTGAGCAAATACTCTACCTACAAGGCAATCTACCCAACGACATAAGTTACGAGAATAATCGGCAATTGTTTCGCGTTTACCTAACTCACCATTTTGTAAATCTAGATAAACACCATGGCCACCTAAACGATAGAAAGCTAACTCGAAGGTAGTTCTAGTTCTTAAGGATGGCTTCTCAAACATAATAGCACCAGACCGTCCTTGTAAAGTAGTACGATACTTTGCAGGATCTTTTTTCATTGCACTTGCGGTTTCTAAAATGTCTAAATATTCATCTTGGCTAAATTCAAAGCCAGTTAGTAAATGGCGCATCCTAAGCTCCCATGCGACAAACAAAGATTAAAGTCTTTGCTATTATTGAAAATACAAAAACTTGAAAAACGTGTTCTATCATAGCAAAAACAAATAAGATAGGAAATAAAATCAATAATGCCTTAAAGCTGTGCATTAATAGGGCAAATTTTTTTAAAACATATTCAATCTGTTCAAGGCTAAAGTTAAAGCCGCGATTGCTCTAGCTTCGGTTAAAGGAGAATCTACATCAAAGATTAAATCATAAGCTTCTTTAGGAGATACCTTAACTATAGAGATTGGCTCTGGCTCATCTCCATCTAAATGCATCTCATACAAACCAGTGCACAAATAGGTATACATCTTAAGTTGTAACATGCCAGGAGCTACAGTCATCTCATTTCTTAAAGTCATGATATTCTGCGCGCCAAAACCTATCTCTTCTTTTAATTCTCGGTTACAAGCTTCCTTAGGAGTTTCATTAGCATCGATTTTGCCTTTTACAAAGCCTAACTCATAGCGTTCAAAACCACAGGCATATTCACTTGTAAGTAAAAAGTCTTTACCATCAAAGGGTACTGCTAAAATAGCACCATTACCGCCCATCAAGCGCTCATAGGTCATAGTGGTGTTATTTGAAAACTGCAAATCTAATTGTTCAACTGTAAAAAGTTTTGATACTTTATTGCGGCGTTTGCTTAAGATTTTTGGGACTTGAGCATTGAGTGCATTTAAATCCATTTATCTATCCTATTTATCTATTTCACTGATATACTTTAGCACCAAGAATATAGATTTCTCTAACACTTTTTGTGCTTTTTTAATTACTTAAGATTATGACCGAAAGTAAAGAACAAAATGTCCGCCTAGATAAGTGGCTTTGGGCTTGTCGCTTTTACAAAACAAGAAATATTGCCAGACAAATGATCGATGGTGGAAAAGTTGATTACAATGGTGTAAAAGCAAAGCCTTCTAGAATTGTTGAAGTTGGCGCTAAAGTTAAGTTGCTACAAGGCAATGTCAGAAGGGAAGTTTTAGTTGTGGAAATTTCCGATACTAGAGGTCCTGCTTGCGTCGCCCAAACCTTATATAAGGAAACAGAAGAGAGCATTAAACAAAGAGAAAAACAACTAGAGCAAATTAAGATAAATGCTCTATTAGCTCCACATCCAGATGAAAAACCTAATAAAAAGGATAGAAGAGCTTTAATTAACATTAAATATGGAATGTAAACATGGATATTTCTAATCAAGATTCAATTCAAAGATTTTTATTTGACAACCATGGTGTTCGTGGTGAAATCGTTAAGTTAAATACTCCTTTTACAGAGCTTTTACACGATTCATATCCAAAAATAATTAAAAAGATCATGATGGAGCTTGCTGTATCCTCAGTGCTTGTAGCTTCTACTTTAAAAGACGGCTCTGAAATCATGGTGCAAATCCATGGTGGCAAGACTTCAAAAATTAAGTACGCCCTAATCAATATCCGTCAGGATTTATCTTTCTATGGATCAGCTGCTTTGCAAGACAATTGTCAAATTGACGACAAAGATACCCTTGCAAGTGTTTGCTCAAATGATAGTGTGTTAGTACTTTCAGTATTTTCAAAAGACGGACAAAAATGGCAAGGTGTAGTACAAATTGATACTACCTCTATTGCCAAAACTTTAGAAAACTACTTTAAAGAATCCCAGCAATTACCAACTCGCTTTGTTATTCACAGTGACGTTGCTACCTCTCAAGCAGGTGGCATCATGCTACAGATTATTCCTGAGATTAAAGATAATGTTGAGTCTCTTGAACACCTATCAATTCTTGCAGATACCCTAAGTCCTCAAGAATTGTACAGCTTAAGTTTTAATGACATCTTATTAAGACTATTTGCTCATGAAGAAGTGAAGGTATTTGAACCAAAGACCGTTGAGTTTAAGTGTTCTTGTTCACGCGCTCGTTGTGAGAATGCTTTACAGCAATTATCTCAACAAGAATTAGCAGATCTTGCAAAAGAAGAGCAAGGAACCTCAATGACTTGCCAGCATTGTGGAAAAACCTATACCTTTACCAAAGAAGATCTTCAAACCATTTTAGCTAAAGTATCTCAGTAATAATTATGGAAGCTAATCTAAAAATAGGACCAAAAGTAGGCTACTTTAATGTAGCCTTAGCAAGTTTTGCTCACTTTTGTGGTGATTTTTACTGCAACATACTACCTGTACTGTTGCCAATTTTTGCCCTAAAGTATGGTTTTTCATATTCGCAATGTGGCCTTTTATACATGATTTTCCAAGTAACAGCTTCTTTTTTGCAAGCTCCTATTGGATTATATGCAGATAAGAAAAACCTAGGTTTCATCTTGCCACTATCAATTTTAACCTCAGGGGTACTAGCCTCTTGTGTAGGGCTTACTGATAGTCCTGTAGTTTTAGTCATAATTATCTTTTTATCAGGTCTATGCTCTTCAGGCTTTCACCCTATAGCAGGTGGCATTATTCCTCACATAAGTCCTAAAGACAAAGGGGTGCTTTCTACAAGTATCTTTATTGTAGGTGGTAATGTAGGCTTTGCTATAGCACCTTTTATCACGGCTTTATATCTTGAAGTTTTTGAGGTAGAACAGCTTGCCTATTTAGCTATCATCCCAATCTTAACTACTGTAATGGTAGTAATCAGAAGATTACATGTTAAAACTTGGCAACCAAAACCAAGTGAAACCTTAAACTTAAAGATTATTTTTCACAACAAGTCCTTTTTATATCTTGTAGCTTCTATAGGTCTAAGATCAGTTTGCTATTGTGCTTTAGTGATTTATATTCCTCTTTTATTTACTTCAAGAGGCATATCTTCAGTCAGTGCTTCAGCAATTTTAATGACTATGCTAATTGGTACTGCAGTAGGTGGACTTGTAATAGGACTTATAGCTCATCGCTTTAGAATGAAAACACTTATCATCTTATCTTACGTGCTAACTATTGCTATGATGATTGTGTTCTTAATTAAAGCAGACGACTCAATCTTAAGCTTTATCTGCATCTTTACAGCAGGCTTTGGTTTATATGGATCAACTCCAGTAGCTATTGTTTTAGCCCAAAGATTGTTGCCGCATGCAGACTCTTTTGCAACCTCCATGATGTTAGGCTTTACCTTTGGTATAGGTTATATCTTGTCAGTGTTTATAGGAATATTAGCTGACTTCGTAGGTTTGCATGAAGCTTTGAGTATCTTTATCTTCCCAAGCTTAATTTTGGCAATTTTAACTGTACTCAAAGTAAATACTGTAAAGGCGGTTTAAACCGCCTTTTTAACACATCAAAATTAAGGATTATTAACCTTACTCAAGACTTTCTACTAATACATTTGCTTTAGATTTCTTTATGAAGTCTAACACTGCATTTGCTTTTGGAATTGATGGGGTTGCGCCTTTAGTTTGCACAGCTAAAGCTGAAGCAGCTGTTGCACACTTAATAGCTAAAGCAGGATTCATTCCACTAGATAAATTGGTAATTAAGTATCCTAAATAAGTATCACCTGCTGCAGTAGTATCAACAGTTTCTACCTTAAAGGACTTACAACTAATGCTATCTTGACCTTTTAATTTAAGAATTGATCCCCTAGAGCCTAAGGTCAATACAAAGGAGGAATCAGGAAACTCTAAAGCTAAAGCCTCTAGTAAACAATAAGGATCTGTAGCTTCATCCATATTCACTAAGGCTGCACCTTCAATCTCATTTACAATTAAAAAGTCGCACTTTTTAAGTGGTAATTGCTTAATTGAGTCATTAAATGGTGAAACATTAAAGCAGATTACTAAACCTTTTTCTTTAGCTTTATTGATAACATACTCAATGTTATTAGTTTCATTTTGAAGTACTAAGTAATCACCAGCCTCAAAATTGGCTAAAACCTTGTCAATTTCCTCTACTGTGATAGATTGATTTGCGCCGCCATATAAAAGTATGCAGTTTTGTCCACTTTCATCTACTTGAATGATGGTGTGACCGCTAGATTCAGCTCTTTTTAATAAGAAGTCTGAATTGATATGATTTTCTTTTAACACAGATGTTAAAATCTCTGAGTCTTTTTCACCTACAGCGCCAAAATGATAAACCTCGCCACCAGCTCTAGCTAAAGCAACTGATTGATTAAGACCTTTTCCTCCAGCAAAAATCTGTCTATTAGTTGACATTAAAGTTTCGCCTGCTTTGACAAAATGAGGAATATCATAAACATAATCAATATTCAGAGATCCGTAATTTAAGATTTTTGTCATTTTTACCTCATAAAGAAATTTGCTAGAAATCTAGAATTATTACCAAATTATTTAATAAGAGAAAAATTATAAAATCAATTAAAATTAAATTTTTTTGCACTAGATCAAGTTATAATAATGATAATTGTTGTTAAGGAATGTAAGGAAATTATGAAGCCTATATATCTTGGTGTAAACATCGATCATGTTGCTACTGTAAGAAATGCACGTGGCACTGATTATCCAGATCCTGTTACCGCTGCTGCTATTGCAGAATTAGCTGGTGCAGATAGTATTACCACTCATTTGCGTGAGGATCGTCGCCACATCACTGATAGAGATGTGCGTATTATTCGTGAAACCGTCAAGACCTCCTTAAACTTAGAGATGGCTGTAACTGATGACATTTTAGCTATTGCTAAAGCAGTTGCTCCTCAGAAAGCTTGTTTCGTTCCTGAAAGAAGAGAGGAAGTAACTACTGAAGGCGGATTAGATGTAATTTCTAACATGGCTAAAATTGAAAAAGCTGTTAATGAATTAGATAAAGTAGGAACTGTTTGCTCTTTGTTTATTGATCCTGTAAAAGAACAAATTGATGCCGCTAAAAAGGTTGGTGCACCATTTGTTGAATTCCACACAGGTCGTTACGCTAATGCAACCAATCCTCAAGAGCAAGAAAAGGAATTACAAATTCTAACTTCTATGGCAGCCTATGCTGATAGTATCGGTCTTGGTGTAAATTCAGGTCATGGCTTGAACTACCAAAACGTTGCAGCAATAGCTAGAATTCCACAAATGAACGAGCTTAATATTGGCCATAGCATTATTGCAAGAGCTATCTTTACAGGTCTTACTGAAGCTGTAAAAACTCTTAAAGCAATTATGGTTGATGCAAGAAATAATTCTTAATTTATATAGAGGAAACAATGAGCTTTAAAAACTTATTAGAACCATTTGGCGATACATCAATTGAACGTGTAGAAGCTGCTATCGAGGCTCTAAAGAAAGGTCGCGGTGTTTTAGTTGTAGACAATGAAAACCGTGAAAATGAAGGCGATTTGATTTACGCAGCAGAAACTGTAACTGATGAGCAAATGGCTTTCATGATCCGTGAGTGTTCCGGTATCGTATGCGTATGCATTTCCAAAGAACAAGCTCAAAAGATGCAACTTCCTATGATGGTTGAGCATAACACATCTGTTTATGGAACTGCATTTACTATTTCAATTGATGCAGCGCACGGTGTTACTACCGGTGTAAGCGCTCCTGATAGAGTTAAAGCAATTAAAGCTGTTATCAATCCAAATGGCAAACCTTCAGATCTAGCATCTCCAGGTCATATGTTTCCTCTAGTTGCAAAAGACGGTGGCGTTTTAGAGCGTGATGGTCATACTGAAGCTTCTGTAGATCTAGCAAGACTAGCAGGACTACAACCAGCTGGTATCCTATGTGAGCTATGTGCTCCTGATGGCTTAATGGCAAAATTACCTCGCGTAACTCAATTTGCTATGCTGCACGATCTAACCTGCCTTTCAATCGAAGATTTAATTGCTTATAGAAAAGCTAAAGGCGTTTAATCCTTCAAAATGGCGCTGCTTTATGTAGCGCCTTCTATTAAATACCGTTATGAACTCAACTGATGATCTAAAATTAGGTGTTACCTATCTTGGCAATCCTAATGGTATTCCCTTGGTTATTACTCCTGGATGGGCTTGTGATCATCGCTTTCTAAAGCCTTTGGCAAACTTATTTCCTGACTTTAAGATAATGCTCGTAGATATGCCAGGTTATGGTAAATCAAAAGCTCTTAGTAAATTTAGTATTTCTACAAGACAAAGCGCAAATTTATTGCTCAATACTATTCCTAATAATTGCTATCTAATGTCCTGGTCTTTAAGTACCTTAGTAGCAATAAGAGCGATAGCTAATGATAAAGATCATAAGATCTCAAAGTTTGTATCCATCTGTGGCACCCCAAAATTTCCTTGTGATCCTAATTGGCCTGGTATTGATTATAAATATGTAGTCAAAGCACAAAGATTATTTGATGGACAAAGAAATAATCGTTCTATTAAATTGTTCTTTAAAATGCAAACTCAATCAGGATTACTTACTAAAGAGCAAGGATGCGAACTTATGGAAGCCTACGATAAGATGGGTGAGATTGATACTGAAGTATTACAAAATGGAATATATAAAATGTCTTATTCTGACCATAGAGAAGCTTTTAATTCCATTAAAATCCCTTGTTTGCATATCTTCGGGCAAAAAGATCACTTAGTTAAATCCATTCTAGCAAATAAAATTATCAACCCTCCATATCATCTGTGCGCAGTACTTCAAAACTCTGGTCATATGCCATTTTATACCGAGCCTGATGAGCTAAAAAAATTATAAATTTCTTTACTTTCTCACATAAAAGAAAGTAAAAAATATTAACGGAGTCTTATATATCAAGGCTCTAGCTTTTAAAAAATCTATGACGCCATTTGGAAACAAAATTTATTGAGAAATCAATAAGTTAGGATTGACAAAATGGCGTTTTTCCCTTATAATTCAAAGTGTTAAATCAAAAATTATAAACGGAGAAAAACGCCATGAGCATGGTACTACATAACGACTTAAATAGCCATAACTTTTCATCACCTTTTACTAGCTTAATTCCTCACCTTGGAATTAAACGAGCTTTACAAAGAGCTCACTTTGTAAAGACAAAGGGTGAAAGTGCTTTTGATATGTTTACTGCTCAGCTTAATAGCTGCTTGATGGGTGATAACCTATGGAGAGCTTTTAACTCCACAGCTGAAGCATTCTTTCCTGCTTCAAGAGCTGCTATGTACAGATTCATGGCTAATGATAAATACAATTGGTCAATGCTTTGTATGTACATAGCATCTAATGCATCCCAAAAGATCATGAAGCTTAATCCTGATGATACTTTTTGTTTTGTTGTTGATGACTCTTTAGAAGAAAGAAGTGATTCAGCGAAGTATGTTGAGAAATGCACTATGACTTTTGATCACAACTCTCATACTTACGTTAAAGGCTTCACCGCTCTTCAATTAGGCTGGACTGATGGTCATAGCTTTTTAACTATGGGCTCTAAGCTTTTAGCTTCTAATGAATCAAATCGTAAGCGCAAAGCTTGTTCTCCAAGACCTAAAAGAAAAAAGGCTATTGTTACTGACAAAAGAACCTATCAAGGCTCTATCAGAGCTCAAGCTGATAGTTCAAAACCTGATTTAGTTGTAGATTGGGTTAAGCAAGCTCTTAACCATGGTATTAAAGCAGAGTACATTCTCATGGACTCTTGGTTTAACTACGAGCCTCTATTAAAGAAATTAAAAGAGCTAAAAGTTGATACCATAGGCATGTTAAAGCTTGATAATCGCAAGTACTCTGTACTTAACAATAGAGGTAAAGCTAAAGAATACTTAAGCTTAGAAGATATCTGCCCACTTGCAAAGAAAAAGCATCGTAAGTCTGATCCTGAAGAGATTATTGGTAGCATTAAAGTTATGGCTCACACCAATAATGAACCAGTTACAAAAGGAATTCCTTTAAAGTTAGTGTTCATCAGAAACCGTCACAATAAAGAAGACTTCCTTGTACTTGCATCTACAGATACTAGCTTAGACTCTAAGAGAATTGTTCAGCTCTACGCTAGAAGATGGAAGATTGAAACTAACTTCCATAATCAAAAAGCATTCTTTGGCATGAATAGTGAGTGTCAGTCAACCGACTTTACCACCATTAGTGCTTATGCAAATCTAGCTTGTATCAGAGCTAATCTAATGGAATACAAGCGTAGAATCGAGAATGATGTTAGAGCTGCAGGTGAATTGTTTTATTCAGCCTGCCAAGCCTTAAAAGAAATTCCTTTTGCTGATGCTCTAAACAGATTACTTCAAGCTTATAACTCAATAGTAGATGATCTAGAAAAAGCAGGTTGCATTGCAAAAGGTAAACTTAAAAAGGCTAAGAAGATCCTTAAGCAAAAACTCTC